>OBYM01000023.1_pt1 | contig 115415 bp, 106 predicted proteins | sample 1538191 | NCBI WGS metagenome assembly OBYM01 (sample SAMEA2580165, study PRJEB22360) | human gut metagenome | biome: human gut; feature: human-associated habitat; material: faeces | place: Denmark | collected 2008/2010 | reverse complement strand
CTCCACTGAGGTGCGGTGGTGCAGTATACACCAGCCACTTTTACTTTCTATTTTTGGCGACAATCAGGAAACGATGTTCCAAGGTCGGCACAAAGCCCTGTTTCTCCACCATATCCTGGAACCGGAACAAAACCTCCTGACAGTTGTCCACAGAGAAACCCGGGAACTCCCAGGGCGTAACGCTGGCCTGGAATACCAGTGCACCCACGTCCAAAAAGCGCCCTTCTAAATAAGCTTGGTCACTGCGCATGACGCGGAATCCCGCGTTGCGGAATTTGGGCAGCTCATTTTCCAGATTAAATCCCACATAGTTTCCCGGAAAGCCGGAACACAACTGCTGGATCAGCGGCAGATTGTTCTCTCCCCCCACCTGCTGTGTAAGGAAAAAACCGTTCTTTTTCAGCACCCGCCTGACCTCGACCAGGTCATAGCTCTCGTGACGATTGAGGACCAGATCAAAACTGTCGTCGTCAAAAGGCATAGGTCCACCCCGTTCGCTGTCATACTCCCGAACAGTGATCCCCAAAGGCTCCAACCGCTTTCGACAAAGCTCCACATTGGGCGCCCACCCCTCTGTGACCGAAGTGAGTTCATAGGGGTGACGCAGAGTCAACAACAGTTCTCCGCCGCCGGTACCCATGTCCAACAGCCGCACCCCGGGACGCAAGAATTCTCGCACCCGCTCCCGGTAGTCCCAGGGGAGTGGAGACACCTCATAACGATTTTTCAGATGGGAGAACTCCCAGCCGGACATCCCCCGGTGCTCCTCTTCATGCCATTGGTTCAACAGAGCTTCCCGGTTCATGTGTTGTGATCCACCTGGTGAAAAGTCTTCAAGTTCCCCTGCTTCTGATGGCGGCGGGCAAGCTCGGCTTCCACGTCTTCAAAGGGGATTCCCTCGTTGACCATGAGAACTGTCAGATGGTAGAGCAGGTCGGAAAGCTCTCCCACTGTGTCCTCCTTTTTGCCATTCTTAGCAGCGATAATCACCTCGCTGCACTCCTCACCGCACTTCTTTAAAATCTTATCCAGGCCCTTTTCAAACAGGTAACAAGTGTAGGAGCCCTCTGCCTTTTCCTGGCGTCGGCTCTCTACTGTCTCATAGAGCTCATGCAAAATATCCATGGTTATTCCCCCTTGGGAGCCTCATCGCCCCGCAGTTTTTTGAAGAAACAGCTGTGGCTGCCTGTATGGCAGGCCGGTCCCTTCTGCTTCACCCGAATCAACAGGGTATCGTCATCACAGTCCGCATAAATGCTGACAATCTGCTGGGTATGACCCGAAGTCTCCCCCTTGTTCCACAGCTGTTTCCGGCTGCGGCTGTAAAACCAAGTGTACCCAGTCTCCAAAGAACGCCGGAAGGACTCCCGGTTCATATAGGCCAGCATCAACACTTCCTCGGTGTTGTCGTCCTGAATGATGGCGGGGATCAAATCTGATTTGCGGAAATAGATATCCAACTCATCATCGGGCATATTACCCGCCGGCCGCTTGCCGGAAATCTTATGGCAGGCAATGATGGCCGCACGGAGATCCAGCGCCCCAGTATACAGGGATTTTCCCGCAATGGCACCGTACAGGCCCAGATCGTAAAGGCTGACAATATCCAGCAGGCTGGCCACGCCTCCGCTGGCGATAATATGGCAATTTACCGCCCGGTTCAGCCTGTCCAGCATCACCAGATTGGGACCGTTCATGGTGCCGTCCTGGTGAATATCCGTGCAGATCAGATACTGCACCCCCAAGGATTCCATCTCCTTGGCAAACTGAATATAATCCACCTGGCTCTGCTCCAACCATCCTTCAGCGGCTACTTTGCCATCCAAGGCGTCGATACCCACCGCAATGTGCTTGCCGTACTTTGCCACGGCCTCCCGCACAAAGGCCGGATCCCGCAAAGCAGCAGAACCCAAAATCACCCGACTGACTCCTCGGTCCAAATAGTGTTCCACAGTCTTCATATCCCGGATGCCACCGCCCACTTCTACATGCAGGTCGGTTTTCTCCACCACGTCAAAAATCAGTTGGGAATTGACCGGTTTCCCCTCCTTGGCCCCATCCAGGTCCACCATGTGGAGCCAGCGGGCACCCTGTTCCTGAAAGCGCAGAGCCGTCTCCACCGGATCCGCCGCTACCACCTCAGCAGTGGAGTAATCCCCCCGAAACAGCCGGACACACTTTCCCTCGTGCAGGTCAATGGCTGGCAGTAAGATCATATCGCAAATCTCCCCTCTACAGCGTAGGCCCCTGTTCCCCCTGGGAGAACAGAGGCCTCTTTGATTTCAGTATACTACAGTTTTCCTCCTCCGTCCATACCTGTCATAAAACACCTTTAGAGGAAAGCAAAATGTCCCCGTCCTCCTGGGCAACAGCCTCTCGCAAAGCGTGGGCCGCCGCCTTGAACATGGCCTCGATCATGTGATGAGAATTTTTCCCATACTCACACTTGAGGTGCAGCGTCACTCCTGCGTTGGTGGCAAAGGCCCGGAAAAATTCCTCCGTCATGCAGGTGTCAAAATCCCCCACGCGCTCTTGAGGGAACTCCCCGTCAAACACCAGGAAGGGCCGGCCACTGATATCCGCAGCGGCAAAGGCCAGAGCTTCGTCCATGGGAATGAAGGCATGACCAAACCGTTTGATCCCCCGCTTGGTGGGCAACGCCTCCGCAAAGGCCTTCCCCAACACAATTCCCGTATCCTCCACAGTGTGGTGGCAATCCACTTCCCAGTCACCCACGGTCTTGACCTTCAGCCCAAAACCGCCGTGGACCGCAAAGGCTGTGAGCATGTGGTCGAAAAAGCCCACGCCGGTGGAGACGCTTCTCTCGCCCCCATCCAGACAGAGCTCAATGGAGACCTCCGTCTCTCCTGTTTTTCGATGCATGGATGCATAGCGTTCCATCCCCTCACTCCTTTCCTGTGGGTACAGCGGCAAAATAGTCCGCCAGTTCCTGGAGGACCCTGCGATTTTCCTCCGGTTTACCGCAGGTGATGCGCACCAATCCCACGGTATAGCGAATGGCAATCCCCCGCTCCCCCAAATGACGGAACAGCTCCTGGCCATCCGGCAGCTTCATTGTGGCAAAATTCGTGGCACTTTCCAGCAGGGTGAACCGGCCGGGAAACTCCTGCAACAGCGCTTGCAGACCCTTGACCAGCTCGTCCTTGGAAGCCAGGATGGACCCCAAGGCCTCCTTCATAGCCTGGGGCTGTCCCAGCACCAAGGCGCCCAACTTTTGGGAAAGGGCGTTAACGTTGTAGGGGGACTTCACCGCTTTTACGGCATCTACCAGGTTTTTCTTCCCCACGGCAAACCCCAGACGCAGAGCTGCCATGCCAAAAGCTTTGGAACAGGTCCGCAAGATCAGCAGATTGTCATAGTCCTCAAACTCCGGCAGCAGGCTTTGATCGGAGAAATCCATGTAAGCCTCGTCCAGCACCACCAGTGCATCCACTCCACGGATCAGCCGCCGGACTTCCTCCTTGGGGCAGACAAGGGAGGTGGGGTTTCCCGGGTTGCTGAAGATCAACAGCTTGACCTGCTGCTCCTTACAGATTCGAATGGTCTCGTCCACGTCAATGGCATAGTCCTCCCCTTTGGGGATGGGCACATGCCGTGCCTCCTGAAGATAACCATTAAAGGCGTACATGGAGAAATCCGGCTCTAAGGTAGCAAAGGCATCGCCACGCTGCAAAAATCCGGTAAACAGAACTGTAATCAGCTCGTCAGACCCATTGCCCGCAACCACATTCTCCACAGGCACTCCGTAATACTGGGCAAACGCCTGGCAGAGCTCCCGGGCAGACGGATCCGGGTAGCGGTTGAACTGCACCTGGGTCACAGCGTTAGCCAGCTCCTCCAATACGGGAACTGGCAGAGGCAAGAAGGACTCATTGGCGTCCAGGTGAATGGAATAGCCGCCCTCCACCGGATCGTATGGTTTTAGATCCTTGATCTTATCATTTAACTGATACATGGCTCCCTCCTCAGTCCTCCACCCGCACACGAATGGAATTGGCGTGAGCTGTGAGCTCCTCCGTCTCCGCCAAACGGATGATATCCGGAGCAGCCTTTTGGATCTCCGCCTGAGGATAGTAGATGAAACTGGACTTTTTGATGAAATCGTCCACGGACAGGGGCGAGAAGAACCGAGCCGTACCGCCAGTGGGCAGCACGTGGTTAGGACCGGCAAAATAATCGCCCAAGGGCTCCGGAGAATAGTGCCCCATAAACACAGAACCTGCATTGTCCAGGCGGCCTACATAGTCAAAGGGGTTGTTGACACAGATCTCCAGATGCTCGGGAGCCAACTCGTTGGCAAAGTCCACAGCTTCCTCCATGTTCTCGCAGATGATCACCCCTCCGAAGCGATCCAGGGCCTCTGCAATGATCTCCTTACGGGAGAGGGTCTCCATCTGGCGGTAGACCTCCTGCACCGTCTTTTCTGCAATTTCCCGGCTGGGAGTGATGAGGATGGCAGAGGCCATCCGATCGTGCTCAGCCTGGCTCATCAGGTCGGCAGCCAGGTACCGGGGATTGGCAGACTCATCGGCCACAATGAGAATCTCACTGGGGCCGGCGATCATGTCGATATCCACCACGCCATAAAGCTGCTTTTTGGCCGTGGCCACAAAGATGTTGCCCGGTCCCACAATCTTATCCACCTTTGGGACGCTCTCAGTTCCCAGAGCCAGCGCTGCCACGGCCTGAGCCCCGCCCATGAGGAACACCCGATCTACGCCAGCCACATAGGCTGCCGCCAGGATATTGGGGTCAGGCTTACCCGTGCGCCCGGGAGGAGTGGTCATGACAATCTCGCCCACTTCGGCCACCTGGGCGGGGATCACATTCATCAGCACAGAGGAGGGGTAGCCAGCAGTTCCTCCGGGCACGTAGACACCCACCCGGTGCAAACCTCGCACCCGCTGCCCGGTGATGATCCCATTGGGCATGGGGTCAATACGGCTCTGCTGTTTCTGCCGCTGGTGGAAGATCCGGATGTTCTCTGCCGCCTTTTTCAGGGAAGCGATAAATTCAGGATCGCACTCCGAGACAGCTTGCTCCAGTGCTTCCTTGGAGAGCTCAAAGGTCTCCGGGGTCCAGCCGTCAAACTTCTTGGAAAACTCTTTGACAGCATCGTCCCCTCCGGTGCGGACAGCCTCAATGATGTCCCGGACGGACTGTTCGATCTCCGGCGAAGTCTGCCCCACACGGCTCTTCAAATCCTCCACAAAGGACTGGCAGGTCTGCCGGTCCCCTTGCACCACTTTGATCATTTTGCTTCCCCCTTCTGAATCTCCTGCTCTAGGCGAGCGGCCAAGTCCTCAATTTCCCCTTTGCGCAGCTTCAAGCTGGCGGCGTTGACAATCAGCCGGGCGGACACCTGGTGGATCCGCTCCACCACCTCCAGGCCGTTTTCCCGCAGTGTAGCACCGGTCTCCACAATATCCACAATGCCATCGGACAACCCCAGCAGTGGAGCCAGCTCCACGGAACCTTCAATCTTGATGATCCGCACATCCATGGCCTTGCTCTCAAAAAAGCGCCGGGCCACATTGGGGTATTTTGTAGCGATGGTCTTAGCCTTGTAGCCGCTGTAAAAATCAGAACCTTTGGGAGCCGCTAAAGCAAACCCGCAGCGTCCAAAGCCCAGGTCTAAAATCTCAAAGAAGTGGCTGCCATTCTCCATGATGGTGTCCTTGCCCACCACACCCATGTCGCACACGCCGTGCTCCACATAGGTGATTACGTCAGCCGCTTTAGCCAGCACCGCCTGCAAGGAGCCATCCCCCACCGGGAGGATCAACTTTCTGCCCTTTTCCCGCAATGCGGAACAATCCATGCCTGCCTGTTCAAAAAGCTGCACAGTGGACTTTTCCAAACGCCCTTTCGTCAGGGCAATTCGCAAAGGCTGCATCAAAGCTCCCCTCCTTTCAAGTCAATCTCACGGGTCTGCGCTCCAACCACGTACACCTTGGAAATCCCCTTCTCCTTGGCATACTGCAGGGTTTCCTCTTCCGTCTCAAACAGGGAGGTCTCGCAGGAGACACCTTGATTTGTCAAGGAATCCGCCAAACGCTGTCCCTGGATCTCACAGCCGGTCTCCCCGAACACCAGCGCCTGGGGAGAAACCTCCTCCAAAGAGGAAGCCTGCAAATCTGCCACAGCATCCAGATCCAGAGAGAAACCCACAGCCGGCATGGGATCGCCAAACTTTTCACACAGACTGTCGTAGCGTCCACCCAGAAGCACTGCGTCGCCCCGCTGGTGGACGTAGGCGCTAAACACCACTCCGGTATAGTAATCGTTGCGCTGGACCAGACCCAAGTCCACCATGAGTCTGTCTCCCAGACCCAACTGGCCCAAAGCGTGATAGAGGCGCTTTAAGTAATCCAGGATCTCACGAGTTTCCCCGTCCTGGAACCAATGACCCGCCTCCTCTAGGGCTTCCTCGCCGCCAAAGAGCCTGGGCAGCTGAGCCATGGCTCGGGCAGCGGGAAGATCACCAAGGGGATCCAACTGCTCAGAAAGGGCGGCGTAGTTTTTGGATTCAATGGTATCCCGCAGGGCCTCTTTGGCCTCCAGGGACAGTGGCAATTGTTCCGCCAAGGCCTGGAAGAACTTGGCGTGGCCCAACTCCACTCGGAAATCCGGCACACAGTCCCCAAGAGCCGCCACTGCTGTGGAGATCACCTCCAGGTCGGCGCGGATACCACCAGCGCCCATGAGCTCAATACCCATCTGGGCGGACTCATCGTTTCGGCCGGACAAGTCCGGACGATTGCGATAGATGGTCTGGCTGTAGAAAAAACGCAGTGGCTTTTCCCGCCCCTGAAGCCGGGAGGCGGCCATCCGGGCAATAGGCAGTGTGGAGTCCGGACGGAACACCAACAATCTGCCGTGATTGTCCGTGCATTTATACATCTCCTGCTGGGAGATGGCGGAACCCGGCAAATTAAACACGTCAAAATACTCCAGACCCGGAGTGATCACTTCCCGGTAACCCCGCAGATTGAACAAACGAGAGAGCCTTTCCTGAGCCTCTCTGCGGGCACGGCACTCTTCAAAGAGCAGGTCCCGGGTACCCTCTGGGGTGATTTTGCTATAGGTCCTCATACAAAAAAGTGGCCTGCCCCAAGGAACCCCGGACAGGCCGCCTCCTTTCCACATCGTCATGTTCGCTTTAGCGTGCTACTATGATAATGCAGGAAACCGATTTTGTCAAGCCTTAAAACAGAGTGGTTTGACTGCTTTCCGGCATGCCGGAAAGAGATCCTGCCTCCCGCAGAGTGTCGATCACTGCGGAGGACACCTTGGCACGGACCTGCAGATCGTCGATGGAGATGTACTCTCCGCCGGAATTCCGGGCTTCCCGCAAACTCAAAGCTGCGGATTCGCCCACGCCCGCCAGAGAGGAGAAGGGCAGACGGATCTTCCCATCCTCCATGACAAATCTCTTTGCCTCGGAACGGTACAGGTCCACCGGCAGGAATTGGATCCCCCGGGCCAACATCTCGTTGACCACCTGGAGGGAGTCGTAAACGTTGGTCTCCTTGTCGCTGGCCTCGTTGTTCTTGATTTTGGCGTCCAGCTCCCGCATCTTCTGGACCACCGCATCCTTGCCCAGCACTGCGGTCACACCGTCAAAATCGCCGCTGCGCACAGTGAAATAGGCAGCGTAGTATTCCAACGGACGGTGCACCTTGTACCATCCCAACCGCAGGGCAGCAATCATATAGGCGGCAGCATGGGCCTTGGGGAACATGTATTTAATCTTGAAACAGGAGTCAATGTACCACTGAGGCACATCATGCTCCTTCATGGCCTGGATATGCTCCTGGGTCAACAGCTTTTTGGCCTTGCCCTTTCGAACAATCTCCATGATCTTAAAGGCCATCTTCGGCTCCAGGCCTTTATTCATCAGGTAGGTCATGATGCTGTCTCGGGTACCGATGACTTCCGAAATGGTGCAAGTGCCATCGTGAATCAGCTCTTGGGCGTTGCCGATCCACACGTCCGTACCGTGGGACAGGCCGGAAATCTGCAGCAAATCCGAAAAGGTCTTAGGCTGAGCCTCCTCCAACATGCCTCGAACAAAGCCAGTGCCCAGCTCCGGCAAAGTCAGAGTGCCAGTTTTGATGCCGCACAGATCTTCCACTGTAATACCCAGTGCTGCAGGTGAGGTAAAGAGGGACATCACCTCGGGGTCACTCATGGGCACCTGCATCACCGGGATACCTGTGTAATCCTCCAGGTAGCGATAGGTGGTGGGCACGATGTGACCCAATTCATCCAGCTTACACACGTTGTCGTGGATGGAGTGGAAATCGAAGTGGGTGGTGATGTTGTCATTTTTCTGGTCATTGGCAGGGTGCTGCACCGGGCAGAAGTCGTAGACCTCCATGCCCCGGGGAATGACGATCATGCCGCCGGGGTGCTGACCCGTGGTGCGCTTAATCCCGGAACATCCAGCAGACAGGCGCTTGACCTCTGCACGGGATAGGGTGACACCCTTTTTCTCCATGTACTTGAGCACATAGCCCCGGGCGGTCTTATCCGCCACGGTGCCAATGGTACCGGCCTTGAACACGTTGTCCCGGCCAAACAGCTCTTCTGTATACCGGTGGGAGGCACTTTGCTGCTCGTTGGAGAAGTTCAAGTCAATATCAGGCACCTTGTCGCCGTCAAACCCCAGGAAGGTCTCAAAGGGGATGGTGTGACCGTCCTGGTCCATGTGCTCCCCACAGACGGGACAGTCTTTGGGAGGCAAGTCAAAGCCGGAATCAATGGTGCCATCGGTGAAGAACTCGCTGTGCTGGCACTTGGGGCAAACATAATGGGGCGCCAAGGGGTTCACCTCGGAGATACCCGACATACTGGCCACCAAGGAGGAACCCACCGATCCACGGGAGCCCACCAAATAGCCATGGGCCTCGGAATCAGCCACCAGCTTCTGGGCAGTCATGTACAGCACGGAGAATCCATGCTTCACAATGGAGTTGAGCTCCTTGTCCAGGCGGTCCTTAACAATCTGGGGCAGGGGATCCCCATAACGCTTCTTCGCCCGCTCCCAGGTGATGGACACCAACTGCTCCTCAGCGCCCTCAATATAGGGCGGGAAGTTGCCCATGGGCACCGGACGGATATAGTCAATTTTGTTAGCGATCAAATTGGGGTTGGTCACCACCACTTCAAAGGCCTTCTCTTTGCCCAGATACTCAAATTCCTTGAGCATCTCGGGGGTGGTGCGCAGATACAAAGGCGCCTGCTGGTCAGCATCGGCAAATTCCTTGGCAGTCATGATCACCCGGCGATAATCCGCATCCTTGGGATCCAGGAAGTGAACATCACAGGTGGCCACAACGGGTTTGCCCAGCTTTTCGCCAATCTTTACCACGGTACGGTTGTACTCCCGCAACCCCTCCAGATCCGTATCACCGTTGCGCACCATGAACATGTTGTTGCCCAAAGGCTGGATCTCCAGGTAGTCGTAATAGGAGGCGATACGGCACAGATTATCAAAGCTCTCCCCTTTGACAATGGCTCGGAACAACTCACCCGCTTCGCAAGCACTGCCGATGAGCAGGCCCTCCCGGTACTTGTTCAACAAGCTTTTGGGAATCCGGGGATTGCGGTAGTAATAGTGCAGGTGGGCCTCCGAAATCAAGCGGTACAGGTTTTTGAGGCCGGTGTGGTTCTTCACCAGAATAATCATGTGATAGGGCCTCAGCCGTTTGGGGTCACCGCCAGCCAGGGCACCGTTGATCTGATCCACCCGCTGGATTCCGTGGTCCTGCACCAGCCGCTCCTTGAGGTTCAAGAAAATCTCACCCAGCACAGCAGCGTCGTCCTCCGCTCTGTGGTGGTGGAAAGGCTTGAGCTTTAAATATTTCGCCACAGAATCCAGGGTGACCTTGTTCAGATCCGGCAGCAAAGACCGGGCCATGGTCACCGTATCAATGTATGTATTAAGGAAGGGCTTTCCCTGACGCTGCAGAGCCGCCCGGAGGAATCCAGCGTCAAAAGAGGCATTGTGAGCCACCAGGACAGCGTCCTCCCCACAGAAGTCAAAGAACTGCTGAAGCGCTTCCACTTCCTTGGGAGCACCCTGCACCATCTCATTAGTGATGGAGGTCAGTTCGGTGATCTTCGGCGGAATGGGCCGCTCCGGGTCCACAAAGATATCGAACTTATCTGTGATTTCCCCGTTGTGGATGCGCACCGCGCCAATTTCCGTAATGCGGTCATTTTGAGCGCTGAGCCCGGTGGTCTCCAAGTCGAAACAGATGAAGTCCTCGGAAAGAGGCAGCTGACTTTCTCCGGCAACAGCGGGCACCAGGTCGTTGACAAAATAGGCCTCGGTACCGTAGAGCACCTTGAAATCCGGATCTTCCTTGCGAATCTCCTCGGCGGTGTTCATGGCCTCGGGGAATGCCTGGGCCACACCATGATCGGTGATGGCCACTGCTTTCTGACCCCACTGATGTGCCCGGCGAATCAGCGCCGAAGCAGGAGTCATGCCGTCCATATCGGACATGCTGGTGTGCAGATGGAGCTCCACCCGCTTTTCCAGAGCATCATCCACCACCTTCATCTGGTCCACAGTGGCGATAGCCCAGGGCCGCATGATATTTTCCCTGGCAAAATTGTCATAGTTGAGGGCACCCCGCACCAGGATGCTGGTACCGGGCTTGAGCTTGTCCAAAGCTTGGCAGGCCTGGGCGTCTTTGACGTCCTGGATCACAGTAAGGGATACGGCACCTGTATAATCGGTGATGTCGATGGAGTAGATCTTCCGGCTCTTATCCCGGGTCTCCCGGGTCTCAGCAGCAAAGATCTCGCCCCACACCACCACATTGCCAAGCTCCACAGACACATCCCGCAGAGGTATGGGCTTGCCCTTGGGCACGGAGCCCAACACAGCTCTAGCGGTCTCAGGGATGATGCTGGGCAACTGGTGCTCCTCGTCCCGGATGCTCACCTGTCTGCGGCTGGCCTGCTCTTTCATGGATTCCTCGTACTCCTCCATCTCCCGGACCACGGCCTCTCGCTCCCGACGGACCTGCTCGTCCCTGGCTTTTTCCACCAGAGTCCCGCTGGCCGCTGTCACCGTGCGCTTGCCCACAAACTCCACCTGGCAAGAGACAGAAAACCAGCTTTTAATCAGCTCCCGCAGCTTCACATTGGTATTGCGGGCCGCCAACAGATCATAACCTCCGTGGGCCAAATGGACGTAGAATTTCCCATCTCGGAACTCGGCTTCCGCCTGGTTGAACGTCCCGTTGATGGTGGCATCCTGTGCTTTCAACGCAGTGGCCAGCATGGGTAGGCACTCCCCCGAAAGCAGCTCTTCGGGAAAATGCGGCTGCAGCTTCACATCCGTCAGTCCAAAAGCAGGGCCCTTCAAAAGCTTCTCCAATCGCAGCAGTTCCCCATAATCAATGATTTTGGGAAATCCCACCACGATCCGCACGGATTTCTCCTTGCGGTTCACCAAAAGCTGCACCAGTTCCCCATCATAGATCTCTTTGGAAAAGTGCTCCCCGTTGATTTCCTTTTGAAAAAAATTGCCCAACGTATTCAATGTACCCGACTCCTCATCCGATTTCCATTGCCATTCTCTTGGAAGGAACTGTTCCTTTGTCCCTGGACACAAATCACTTCACTCAAAGCTTTTCCACTTCTTCCAGCAAGGCCTGAAGCAGCTGATCCTCCGGCACCTTGCGAAGGATTTTCCCCTTCTTGAACAGGAGACCCTCTCCCTCGCCTCCAGCCACACCCAGGTCTGCTTCCCGGGCCTCACCAGGACCGTTAACGGCGCAGCCCATCACTGCTACAGTGATATTCTTTTGGCATGCCTGAAGCGCCTGCTCCACCCGATTAGCCAAGCCAATTAAGTCAATACGGGTACGCCCACAGGTGGGACAGGAGACAAATTTGATTCCGCTTTTCAAATCCAGCGCCCGGAGAATGTCATCACCAGCGCGGATCTCTTCCACGGGATCTGCCGTGAGGGACACTCGAATGGTGTCGCCGATGCCCCGCTGGAGCAAGCTGCCGATTCCGATAGCCGATTTTACCAGCCCCATTCTGGCGGTACCCGCTTCCGTAACCCCCAGGTGGAGGGGATAGGAACACTGCTGAGCCATGAGTTCATACGCCCGGACAGTGCTGTCCACTGAGGAAGCTTTTAAGGAGATCACAATGTCGTCAAAGTCAAAGCGCTCCAGCAAGGACACATGGTAAAGAGCGCTCTCCACCAGGGCTTCTGGGGTGGGAGAACCGTATTTTGCCAGAATGTGGCGCTCCAAGGATCCGGAGTTGACGCCAATGCGAATGGGAATTCCATGGGTACGGCAGGCATCCGCCACAGCCTTGACACGGCTATCCTCACCGATATTGCCCGGGTTGATGCGGATTTTATCAATACCTGCAGCCACGGACTCCAACGCCAGCTTATAATCAAAGTGAATATCCGCCACCAGTGGGATGGTCACTCGCTCCTTGATGGCAGGGATCAAAGCCAGGGCCTCCTTGTTTGGGATTGCCGCTCGGAGGATCTGGCAGCCTGCGCGCTCCAGGGCCACCGCCTGAGCCACACTGCCCTCTACATCTGTGGAAGGCACATTCAGCATGGACTGCACCGTGATAGGCGCGCCACCCCCAATGGGGACGTTGCCCGCCATGACCTGTTTCGCTTTTCTGCGCTCCATAATCATTCCCCTTTCCCATGGAAAAAGGAGGCCCGGCACTTGGGGCCTCCACTATCTGTTGTTACCCTTGGACAATTCGAACAATATCGTTAAACGCCACGACAACCATCAGTCCTATCAGCAGAACAAATCCCACCGCATGGACATAGCCCTCATATTTGGCAGGCACGGGCCGGCGAGTGACACCTTCCCAAATCAAGAACAGCAGTCTGCCCCCATCCAGGGCCGGCAGAGGCAGCAGATTGATGACACCCAGGTTTACAGTAAGCATCACCATGATCAACAGCATATTCAGCACTGCCTGCCCAAAGCCAACTGCCAATCCGGCGCTGGCCGCCTGACCGATAGCCTGAGCTGTTCCAATGGGACCGGCCACATCATTGAGTCCAAACCGCCCGGTGAACAATCCTTTCAACGTCTCCACCACCATACGGACCATGGAAAAGGTATCCGTGGCGGAACGACGCACCAGGCTGAAAAATGTGACAGACTCAGGCTCCACATAAAAATCCAGGGAGACTGTGCGGGTGCCGTCTTCCAATGTCTGAGAATGCAGCGCAAAGGTGCCAAGATCCACCCTCTGGCCATCCCGTTCCACCGTCATGGTGATGGAATCCGGATTCGCCAAAGCCAGAGAGAAATTTAGATCCCGGTCTGTGTAGATGGCATAGTCATCCACTTCCACAATCCGGTCACCGACTTGAGCGCCTGCAGCCTCCAGAGCGGAATTCTCCGTAAAACTTGCAATCTGTGTAGTGGCAAACACATCCTGCTGTCCAAGGACAATCATCATCATGAAAAAGCCCAGGATCATATTAAACACGGCCCCAGCTGCCACCACCAAGAAGCGCTTCCACACTGGCTTCCCGCTGAAGGAACCTTCCGCGTCACTCTCCTCGTCCTCGCCCTCCATGGCACAGTAGCCGCCAATGGGCAGAAGTCGCAGAGAATACTGGGTTTCTCCCCGACGGAATCCAAAAAGCTTCGGCCCCATGCCCAGCGAAAACTCGTTGACCTGGATTCCCGAAGCCTTTGCCAACAGGAAATGCCCCAGCTCATGGAAAAAGATCAGGAACCCGAAAAGCAGGATCCCAATAACCACCAGCAGCGCTCCCATCAATATCTGCAAAAAACCATCTCCTCTATTTGGTTTCCGTCACATCCCTGCCACAAGCTTACGGGCCTCCCTGTCCGCAGCCAGCACATTCTCCAAAGTCACTTCCCCTGCTGCCTGACGATCCATTGCAGACTCCACCAGGCGGGGAATATCCAAAAATCCGATCTTTCCCTCTAAGAACAAGGCCACGGCCTGCTCATTGGCACCGTTCGCAGCAGCCGGAACCAATCCGCCTCGCCGCAATGCCTCCCGACACAGCTCCAAGCAAGGAAAAGCCTCTCCATCCGGCTGATAAAACGTGAGCTGGGACAACTCCCACAGCTTCAATTCTTCTGCCGGAGAGGGCATCCGTCGGGGGTAAGTCAGAGCGTATTGAATGGGCAATGCCATATCCGGTACACCCAGCTGAGCGATCACTCCGTGATCCCTGTATTGAATCATGGAATGCACAATGCTCTCCCGATGGACCACCACGTCAATCCTGTCCTCAGGCACTCCGAAAAGCCAGGAGGCCTCAATGACCTCCAGACCTTTATTCATCATAGTGGCGGAATCAATGGTGATCTTTGCCCCCATATCCCAGTTGGGATGGCGCAAGGCCTGCTCCCGTGTGACATGAGCCAGCTCCTCTCGACTGCGGCCAAAAAAGGGACCACCAGAAGCAGTGAGAATCAACTTCTCCAGGGCGTCCTCCCCCGGACATCCCTGCAAACACTGGAAAATGGCGGAATGCTCGCTGTCCACGGGGAGAATACGCACCCTGTGCTTCTTGGCCTCTTCCATCACCAGAGCGCCTCCGGCCACCAAGGTTTCCTTGTTAGCCAGAGCCAGAGTCTTTCCGGCACGAATTGCCGCTAAAGTGGGCTGTAATCCAACCATGCCCACCACAGCGTTCAGGACCACGTTGGCGCCTTCCCAAGAGGCGGCCTGGCACAGGCCCTCCAGCCCTGAGAGCACCGGTATTTCCGTATCCCGCAGGGACAGCGCAGCAGTCTCGTCATAGACCGCCACAGCTTGGGGATGATATTTTCGCGCTTGTTCCTCCAAAAGCTTTACGCTGGAACGAGCGGCCAGCACCGACACTTCCACCTGCTCGCCCTGGGCGCGGAGATTCTCCACCACCTGGAGCGTCTGGGTGCCAATAGAGCCGGTGGAGCCCAGCAGAGATAATTTGATCACAGGAACCCCTCCCTATTTAGTATGCGGGAACCAGGGGAAGAAATCCCACCAGAATATAGACAAATGGTGCGGTAAAAATCACACTGTCAAAGCGATCCAGGATGCCGCCGTGGCCCGGGATCACCTGGCCAAAATCTTTGATATGGCAGCTACGCTTAATCAGGGAGAAACTCAAATCCCCCATCATGGACAGCACCGAGCCAAACAGCCCAATCAGAAGCAGCACCGGATAGTTCACACTCACAACGCCGCCATAATACAGCTGTGAAAAAGCCACGCCACACAGCAGCATGATAATTACGTCCACAATGACACCGCCCACAGCGCCCTCCACAGTCTTTTTAGGGCTGATGTTGGGACAGAGCTTATGCTTGCCAAAAAAAGTTCCGGCAAAATAGGCTCCCGCATCGGCCACCCATGCGGACAGCACTGCGATAAGCACCAGGAACATCCCGTGCTTTCCGCCCAGGGACCGTAAAGATACCAGGGTCTGCAGTGCGCTGGGGATCAACACCACCATGCTGTAGAGCACACCCACCTCTTTAAAGGTAGTTTCCTTATGGTAGACAATCATTGCGGAGAACACCAACAAGGTGAATATGCAATAAACAAGAAATTCCAAATCGTGGGTACAGAAAGGCACCGCTGCAGCCGCTGCTACCGCAGGACCGAATAAGAACCATTTCCGTTCCAATCCAAGAGCTTTCACCAGTTCCATCACAGAGGTGGCAGAGATCAACGCCACCACAATGGTCAACGCCAGCGGAAAAGAGCTGTTAAACACAATCACCGCGGCAAAAAAGAGCACCAGAACGGCCCCGGATAAAATGCGCTGTTTCATAGCAACATTCCTTTACAGGTTTATCTTCTCAGAATCTTATCAAGTTTTCCCCAAAGCTTGAAAAAAAGTTGAAAGCTTCATCCCATGATGAAATGGGATGACAGATGTGCCATCCCTTAAACGCCTCCAAAGCGTCTCTGTCGGGACGAATAAATGCGGATGGCCTCATCCAAATCGCTGGTTTTGAAATCCGGCCAGAGAATGTCGAAGTAGACAAACTCGGCATAAGCACCCTGCCACAACAAGAAATTGGACAGCCGCTCTTCTCCGCTTGGCCGAATGATCAAATCCGGATCCGGTTGTCCCCCGGTGTACAGATAGCTGGAAAACAGCTCCTCGGTCAGATCCTCAGGACGCCTTTCTCCGGCTGCCACCTCCCGGGCAAAAGCCTGGGCCGCCCGGGTGATCTCTGCCCGACCGCCATAGTTCATGGCCAGGTTCAGCACCATCCCGGTCTTGGGTGCGGAGGCTTCTTCCACCTCCTGAATCAGCTTGCGCAGATCCTCTGGAAACGCCGATACATCCCCGATAAACCGCACACGGATGTTCTCGTCCATGAAATCCCGCAGCGCCTCTTCTAGGTATTCCTTGAACAGGCCCATCAGAGCCCCCACCTCATCTGCAGGACGGCTCCAATTTTCTGTGGAGAAGGCATACATCGTCAAATATTTTACCCCAATTTTGGAGCAATAACGGGTGATGGTGCGAAAATTGGACGCACCTGCCCGATGGCCGGCAGACCGGGGCAAAAATCTTTTCTTTGCCCACCTGCCATTGCCGTCCATAATGATACCAATATGCACAGGAAGATGGAGGGGCTGCTGCCCCTCCTCCTGCTTTTTTATGAAAGCCAAGGCCACTGCCCCCCTTTCAGGCTCAAATGGCCATGATCTCCTTCTCCTTACGCTGGGCGCACTCTTCCGCCTTCTTCACGTATTTATCGGTGAGATCCTGGGTTTTCTTCTCTGCCTGCTTCAGATCATCCTCAGTGAGATCGCCAGCCTTCTTCATCTCCTTGAGCTTTTCGATGGCGTCTCGGCGAATGGAACGAATTGCCACCTTGGCCTCCTCGCCCAGCTTGGCAACCTCTTTGGACAGCTCCTTACGGCGCTCCTCGTTGAGGGGCGGGAACACCAAGCGGATCACCTTGCCGTCATTCTGAGGATTGACGCCCAGGTCGGAAGTCTGGATGGCCTTCTCAATTCCACGCAGCACACTCATATCCCAGGGCTGAATGGTGAGCACCCGAGCTTCAGAGACAGCCACTGCCGCCAACTGGTTGATGGGGGTGGGAGTATCATAATAGTTGACCATGATGTGGTCCAACACGGCGGGGTTGGCACGGCCCGCACGGATGGTGTCAAACTCCTCCATCAAGTGGTCGATGGTCTTGCCCATTTTGCTTTCGGCTTTTGCGAAAACGTCTTTCATCTCTGCCATGATTGTTACCAGCCTTTCAAGATTGATTGGTTTGGATAGTCCTTTGGATCACTGGACCAGGGTGCCTACTTTTTCGCCGGAGACAGCCCGCACAATGTTCTGGGGATCCTCAATGCTGAACACCAGGAAGGGGATATTCCGATCCTTGCAGAAGGAAGCTGCCGTCATGTCCATGACACCCAGGTTCTTGTTGAGCACGTCCATATAGCTCAAAGTATCGTACTTCTTGGCATCCGGATTCTTCTTGGGATCGCTGTCATAAACGCCGTCCACCATAGTGGCTTTTAGAATCACATCCGCCTCAATTTCTGCAGCCCGAAGAGCGGCACCAGTATCCGTGGAGAAGAAGGGGTTTCCCGTTCCGCAGCCAAACACCACAACTCTTCCCTTTTCCAGATGGCGCACTGCACGGTTGCGGATGTAGGGCTCTGCCACTTCCTGCATTGCAATGGCCGTCTGTACACGAACATCCAAGCCCAACTGCTCCAAGCCGTCCGCCACGCCCAAGGCGTTGATCACCGTGGCCAGCATGCCCATGTGATCCGCCCGGGTGCGATCCATGCTGCCGCTGCTGCGGCCCCGCCAGAAGTTGCCGCCACCTACGACAATGGCCACTTCCACACCCATGTCTGCAATCTCCTTGATGGGCTTGCAGATGGCCAAAACAGTGTCAAAATCAATGCCATGGCCAGCTTTGCCTGCCAGGGATTCTCCGCTGAGCTTGAGCAATACGCGCTTATATTTCGGTGCCATACTATCTCTCTCCGTTCTACAGATTATATTCGAACCTATTGTACATGAAAACCCCTCGGTTGTAAAGGTTTCCCACTCTCTTTTCCCAAAGAGGAAAACCCTTTCCCCCGCTGAAAATCCAGCGCGTTACAAAAAGTTTACAAAGTTTTCCCGGGAAATCCAGTCTTTGACCACACAAAAAGTGGCGTCGTTTTCATGGACAGCCTCTCTATGATACAATGGTGCCCGAAAAGGGGCGATACCATGAAAGAGAAAATACAAAACGTGATTTTACATCCTGTGACGATGACCTTCATTGGGCTTTTTACGGGCTTTTTCGTGAAGATATTGGATATTTACTGTTATGCGCAATATTTGGGAACATCCCTCAGCGATATTTTCTCCCAGGCAGGAGTGTGGATTGTCATTGGAATTATCATCAGTCTTTACAGCCGAACCACAAAATTGGCTATGATCAATATGTTCCTTTTTTGTGCAGGTATGCTGCTCACCTATTACATCACAGCTGATGTGACAAATTCCGTATACGGTTGGACCTTTATCAAGGCATGGGCGGTATTCGCCTGTTTTTCCCCTGTGATGGCCTGGCTGGCCAGGATGACACGGAACCCCGGACCCGTGGCGCTACTGTTGAAAGTTGGAGTATTTGCAGGTTACATTGGATTAAATTGGGTGCTGGGGAGTTTTCTACACTACTATGATTTTCCCTTTCTTGCAGCATTGATCTATCTTCTCTTCGCGAAAAAATGGCAGCCCATCAAAAGCGAACAGATCACAACCGAAAAAATTGAACAAACAAAAAAGGAGACATGAGGAATTCCTCATGTCTCCTTACATTCACTTGATGCGTGATTACTTCACCATGCCAGCAACTTCAGCAGCGAAGTCGTCCTGACGCTTCTCCAGGCCCTCGCCCTTCTCGAAGCGAGTGTAAGCAGCGATCTTGATGTCGCCGCCCAGCTCCTTGGCAACGGACTCAGTGTACTGCTTCACGGTCATGGAGCTATCCTGCACGTAAACCTGATCCACCAGGCAGATCTCCTTGAAGAACTTGTTCAGACGGCCAGCAACGATCTTCTCGGCGATGTTCTGGGGCTTGCCCTCGTCCACGATCTGCTGGGTGAGGATCTCCTTCTCCTTCTCCACGCGCTCGGCGGGAACAGAAGCCTCGTCCAGGTACTCAGCGTTCATAGCAGCAATCTGCATAGCCACATTGTGAGCATAGTTCTGGAAAGCCTCGGTACCAGCAATCTCGTCGGTGGTATCGAACTTCACGATGACGCCGATACGGCCGCCAGCGTGCACATAAGAGGTGACCACACCCTCATAGCGGGCAAAACGACGAACCTTGATGTTCTCGCCGATGGTCAGGATCTTCTCCTTCAGCAGGGCGTCCACGGTCTCCTCAGAGCCAGCAGCCTTGCAAGCCAGCAGAGCTTCCACATCAGCGGGATTCTGCTCCATCACAGTCTCAGCGCAGGTCTTGACAAAGGACTGGAAATCAGCGTTCTTGGCAACGAAGTCAGTCTCAGCATTGACCTCGATAACAACGCCCACCTTGCCGTTCTCGCTGACAGTGGCGAAAGCAACACCTTCGGCAGCGATACGGCCAGCCTTCTTCACAGAAGCAGCCAGGCCCTTCTCACGCAGAAAATCAATGGCCTTCTCCATATCGCCCTCAGAAGCGGTCAGGGCCTTTTTGCAATCCATCATGCCGCAGCCGGTCTTCTCACGAAGGGCGGCGACGTCTTTCGCGGTAAAATTCATCTCTAAACATCCTTTCTGTTCCGGTCCCACCAGGGAACTCTCTGCCATTTGTAAGCCGAAACTTACTCCTCTACGGTGATCTCAGCGGCCTCGTCAGCCTCTTCCTCAGCGGCTTCCTTAGCAGCGGCGCCCATCTGGCCCTCGCGGCCTTCGATGATGGCGTCAGCCATAGCACCGGCAATCAGCTTCACAGCGCGGATAGCGTCGTCGTTGCCGGGAATCACGTAGTCAATCTCATCGGGATCGCAGTTGGTGTCCACAATGGCCACAATCGGGATGCCCAGGTTCCGAGCCTCGGAGACGGCAATGCGCTCCTTGCGGGGATCCACAATAAACAGGGCGCCGGGATAGCTCTTCATATCCTTAATGCCGCCCAGGAACTTCTCCAGTTTCTCAATCTCCAGCTGCAGCTTGCTGACTTCCTTCTTGGGCAGCAGATCAAAAGTGCCGTCCTCTTCCATCTTCCGCAGCTGAGCCAGACGCTGAATACGGGTGCGGATGGTGGTGAAGTTGGTGAGCATACCGCCCAGCCAACGAGCATTTACATAGTAAGCACCAGCGCGGGTGGCCTCTTCACGGATGGACTCCTGAGCCTGCTTCTTGGTGCCAACAAACAGCACGTTCTTGCCCTCAGCGGACAGATCACGCACAAAGTTGTAAGCCTCTTCCAGCTTCTTCACAGTCTTCTGCAGATCGATGATATAGATCCCGTTGCGCTCAGTGAAGATGTAGGGAGCCATCTTGGGGTTCCAACGACGGGTCTGGTGGCCGAAGTGTACGCCGGCCTCCAACAGCTGTTTCATAGATACGACTGCCATTTACAAAATACCTCCTTGGTTTTGAAAAGTCCGTTTGAATTTTTTGGTCGGACTTTTGCCTCCGCCGCGCTGTCTTATCGGGGCAAACCCAATAGATTCTGGGCACCAATCCGAGACGCGGCGTGTGTTTTGCTGAAATATTATAGCACAGCCCCTTGGGAGAATCAAGGCTTTTTTCGGCGGTTCTCTGTAAGATTCTGGAGAAGATTTGAGGTTACAACCCCAATTTTTCCAGCAGATTTTGAAAGAACCCCTTCTTTTGCGCCTGAGCGGGCATTTCCGCATCCACCAGCACGGTATCCTCCCCGATAAGGGCGATCTTTCCCCAGGGAATAACCAGATCCGGTTCTCTTCCCAAGAGACCGAACAACCTCAGTCTGCCCAGCACCACCACTGCGGTGAGCTTTGCCTCCCCCACATCCACCTCCACGTCGCCCACAAATCCCATGCGGCCACCGTCCTTTACATTGATAACCTCCTTGTCCCGCAGAACATCCATTCTGCATGTCATGGCACCACCTCCTCTTTCTAGCTTATGCAATTGTATCCCAATCCATGTCTTTCCTTTTTTTCGCCGATGTGCTATACTGACGGCAGAGATTTATTTGAGTCGAGAATAGCATGCAGAAAGGATGAGCCCCATGAACATCTGGCACGATATTTCCCCGAAGCGGATCAAGGAAGACGACTTCTTCGCCGTAATCGAAATCACCAAAGGCGGAAAAGCCAAGTATGAGATGGACAAGGAAACCGGCCTGCTCCGTTTGGACCGGGTGCTGTACACCTCCACTCATTACCCGGCAAACTACGGCTTTATCCCCCGCACCTTTGCCAACGACGGCGACCCCCTGGATGTGCTGGTGCTCTGCTCTGAGAACATCATCCCCATGTCCCTGGTGCGGTGCTATCCCATCGGTGTGATCATCATGGACGACGGCGGAAGCGAAGATGAAAAGATCATTGCCATCCCCTTTGACGATCCCACCTACAACTCCTACACCGATATCACCCAGCTGCCCCAGCACATCTTTGATGAGATGCAGCATTTCTTCACGGTCTACAAGCAGTTGGAGGACTCCACCTCCACTCAGATCGGCGAGGTGAGGGATCACCAAGCCGCCAAGGATATTATCGCCTCTTGCCTGGAGCGGTATCTGAACGACTTTTGCAGGTAATCCCAGAGGAGAAAAAGTAAAATCCCCCGGTTTTAACCGGGGGATTTTTTACTGCTCGGAATAGCGGGACAAAAACTGCCTCGTCCGCTGATGGCGGGGATTTTCAATCACTTGACGGGCATCGCCCTGCTCTACGATCACACCGCTGTCCATAAAGACCACCTGGTCTGCCACATCCCGGGCAAAGGCCATCTCGTGGGTGACGATAATCATGGTGGTCCTCTGCTCGGCCAGGGAACGAATCACCTTCAGCACTTCCCCGGTAAGCTCAGGGTCCAGGGCGGAGGTGGGCTCGTCAAAGCAGAGAATATCCGGTGCCAGAGCCAATGCCCGGGCAATGGCCACCCGCTGCTGCTGACCGCCGGAAAGCTGATGGGGATAGTGTCCGGCCCGATCTGCCAACCCCATTTTCTCCAACAGGACATTCCCCTCTTCCTCAATCTCAGCGAGGATCTGCTTTTTGTTTGCCTTAAAGTCTGTTTTTTCTTTTGCCAACAGCTTCTTGGCCAAGGTCACGTTTTCCAACACCGTGTACTGGGGAAACAAATTGAAGGACTGGAACACCATCCCAAAGTGCAGCCGCTTTTTCCGGACCTCACTTTCCTTTTGGGTGGTGGGATCTTCGGCATCAAACAGAGTTTGTCCCTGGACCAAGATCTTTCCACGAGTGGGTGTTTCCAGAAAATTCAAACACCGTAGCAGCGTGGTCTTGCCGCTTCCCGATGAGCCAATGATAGCCATGGCCTGACCTTGTTCCAATTCAAAACTGATATCCTTCAGAACCTGTGTGGTCCCAAAATGCTTTTCTAAATTCTGCACTTGCAAAATCGCCATTTCCCATACCCCCTTTACCGGAAAAATTCCAATTTCTTTTCCAGCTTGCCCAACAGGATGGTGGCCACACCGCTGAACACCAAATAGTACACCGCGGTGAAAAACAACGGCCACACCAAACCGGAGTATCCCTGATTTCCCTTCATGAAGGACTCGCCCATCCAGATCACTTCCTGCAAAGCGATGACCCGGGCCAAAGAGGTATCTTTCACCAGGGTGATAATTTCATTGGACATGGGTGGGACAATCCGTTTGATCATCTGCAGCAAAGTCACCTTGAAAAAGATCTGGGACTTGGTCATGCCCAACACTTGGCCGGCCTCCTGCTGACCCACCGGAACGCCTTGAATCCCACCCCGGTAGATTTCTGAGAAATAGCAGGCATAATTCAGCACAAAGGCCACGGACACTGCTGTAAACCGGGCAGTTTCCCCGCCGCCCCAGGTGAATAGACCCACCATACCGGGAACGTAGAACAAAATGATGATCTGCAAAACCAAGGGAGTTCCCCGAATGACCCACACCAACACCCGGCAAACCAAGCGAATGGGCCGGAACCCACACACCGCCTTTGCCACCTTCCCTTTGGGAGTAATCCCAAACTGGGAAGCCAACAGGCCAAAGGGGCAAAACCGGCTCATAGAGCCAAAAGAGATGATCAGTCCCAGGGGCAGGGCGCCGATCAAGGTGATAAAGAACAGTTCCAGGGTCACTAGAAAGCCGCTGTTCAGTGCGGCAAAAACAGTTTGAAATTGGTCGGAGGTAAAAAACTCCAGCACAACGGATCGTCCTCTCTAAAATGGGATCATTGCTCTGTAAGCCGTCCAAAGGCAGAGGGCAATTCACCCTCTGCCTTGAACAGTTCCATGTAAGAAAATAAACTTGGGATTATTCCAGAATCACAGCGTCCTGGAGGCCATAGGTGGTGGCAACCTCTTCCACTGTGCCATCCGCCGCTTTCTCTGCCCAAAAGTCATTGAAAGCTTCCACCAAGTCGGAATCCTTGCGGAAACCAACGCCGTATTCCTCGGACTCCAGTCCCTGTGCCTCATTCAGATTCAAGCTGTAGGACAGACCTTCATAGCTAGTGCCCTCGCCGGTCATAGCTGCTGCCATCAGCACGTCGATCACAGCCGCATCAGCAGTACCTGCAGAAACTTCCATCAGTGCATTAGCCTGGGACTGCACTGGCACTGTGGTAGCGCTCAACGCCACGGCTGCATCCTCACCGGCGGAACCGGATTCCACCGCGATGTTCAGGCCCTCCAAGGTGGTCAGACCCTCAAAATCAGCGGCCTTCTCCCCGGGATAAACCAGCACCTGATAGTTGGTGCAATAAGGCGTAGAAGTAGCCATGGCGGATTTCACCTCATCGGTGAGGGTCATACCATTCCACACTGCATCAATGGATTTGGAATCCAACTCCTCCACCTTGTAGTCCCAGGTGATCTCAATGAATTCCGCCTCGACTCCCAAGCTCTCCGCAAAGGCCTTAGCCATATCTGCATCAAAGCCGATCCACTCGTCGCTGCCCTCTTCCTTATAATCCATGGGATCAAAATAGGTGATTCCCACCACCAGAGTTCCCTTATCCTGGACATAAGCAAGGTCGCTTTCCTCCGCCGTCTCTTCCCCGGCGGTGCTTTCCTCGGACTCCGTTTCGCTAGCCTGGCTGGAATCCTCAGCCTGACTGCTGGTCTGTGCAGCATCCTGGTTTACGTCCGTTCCACTGGATGCGCTATTTCCGCAAGCCGCCATGCTCAGCGCCATAACCAGCGCCAGCACCAGTGACAATGCCCGTTTCTTCATGATTGATCTTACCTCCAAATCATCTGATTGCTTTCGCATTTTAGCATGCTAATGCGCTGTTGTAAAGAATCATTTTGCCTTTTTCCCCTTTTTTCCCGTTTTATCCAAAAAGGAATCCGTTTTCTTGGTGGTTTCACCCAATGTCTTTTCTCGACACTCTGGTTTTCGATAATTTAAGGTGAAAGCTTCCCACGATTTTTTGAGAAAGATCCCCCAAAAGACAGTTGTTTCCTCCCAAAGCCAGTGCTATAATGTTGAAAACCAAAGCTCGGTTCATAAAAATACTGTCAAAAATGTTCACAGATCTTTTTCCAACAAATCTACTTTTAAGGAGGAGATCCTATGATCAATCACTTTTGCAAAGTGCCGCTGTGGGAAGCCAGTTCCACTCTGGCGGCAGTGGCTCAGGGCCGTATTCCCGCAGATGTGGTGATCCAAAACGGTACGCTTGTAAACGTCTGCACCCACGAATTATTGGAAGCAGTGGATGTAGCCATCAGCAAGGGGCGAATCGCCTTGGTGGGAGACGCCTCCCACTGCATCGGTGAAGGAACCCAGGTGATCGACGCCACGGGGACTTACATTGCCCCCGGCTTCTTGGACGGACACATCCACGTGGAGTCCTCCATGGTATCCGTAGGGGAATACGCCCGGGCGGTGATCCCTCACGGCACTGTAGGGATCTTCATGGATCCCCATGAGATCTGCAATGTGCTGGGGCTGAAAGGTGTTTCCTGCATGGTGGAGGATGCCAAACGCACCCCTCTAAAAGCCATGATCACAACCCCTTCCTGCGTACCTGCTGTACCCGGATTTGAGGACACTGGCTCGTTCGTGGGACCTGAAGATATCCGGGAAACCATGGACTGGGACAGCGTGGTGGGCCTGGGAGAAATGATGAACTTTCCAGGCATTCTCTCTTCGGACAAGCACGCCCACGACATTGTGGGCGAAGCCTTAAAAGCCGGAAAAACCGTCACCGGCCACTATGCGATGCCGGAAAACGGCGCTGGACTCAACGCCTACATTGCAGCGGGCATCCGCTGCTGCCACGAGTCCACCCGGGCTGAGGACGCCCTGCAGAAAATGCGGCTGGGCATGTACGCCATGCTCCGGGAAGGTTCTGGATGGCGGGATCTCCATGAAGTGGTAAAGTGCATCACCCAGCACCAAGTGGATAGCCGCTTCGCCGTGATGATCTCCGACGATAACCATCCTCACACCTTGGCCTCTCAGGGCCACATAGATCACATCCTCCGCCGGGCATTGGAGGAAGGTGTGGATCCGGTTACCGCTATTCAAATGGTGACCATCAACTGCGCTCAGTGCTTCCAGCTGGACCACGAACTTGGGTCCGTCACCCCCGGCAAGTGCGCCGACATCGTACTCCTTCGGGATCTGTCCTCCATGGAAGTGGTCCAGGTCCTCATTGACGGAGACATCGTCGCCAAAGACGGAAAGCTCACCACAGAATTTGAACCTTATCACTACCCCTCCTGGGTGACCGGCTCCATGCATATTCGAGATGCGATCACACCGGAATCTTTCCGCATCCCCGCAAAGGGCGATGCCGTGCAAGTACGGGTCATGGAAGTGGCCTCCGGCAGAGTGGACAACCGAGAGACAAGGGCCACTCTGAAAGTGACCAACGGTGAATTGAAGTCCGATCCTTCTCAGGACGTACTAAAAGCGGTGGTCTTTGAACGCCACCATGAAACAGGAAATTGTGGCTTCGGCTTCGTGAAAGGATTCCAAATCCAAAGCGGCGCCATGGCGTCCACCGTGGCTCACGACGCTCACAATCTGCTGGTCATTGGCACAAACGACCAGGATATGGCCTTGGCTGCTAACACTTTGATCCAGGCAGGGGGCGGCATGGTCGTGGTGCGGGATGGAAAGGTCCTTGGGCTGGTTCCCCTGCCCATTGCAGGACTGATGAACGACAAGCCCGTCAACGAAATGAGCGACCTGGTGGAACACTTGGAAAACGCCTGGGAACAGATTGGATGCACGATGGTCTCCCCCTTTATGACCATGGCACTGATTCCCCTGGCCTGTCTGCCGGAGCTGCGACTGACGGACCGCGGCCTTGTGGATTGCACCAAGTTCTGCTTTGTACCGCTGGAGATCGAAGAATAGGAGAAGAATACCATGGCAATTCATTTTCACCATTCCCGCTGGGAGGCTATTCGGAAAAACTACGATGCCTGGTGGGATCATAAACTGGATCGTCCTTTGATCAGTGTACAATTGGAAACCCAAGATCCTGGGCGTCCCCAGCCCGCTGCACCGCTGCTGTCCCAGGAAACCGCCCTGGATCTCTCCTGGAGCCCAGAGGACTTGATTGACCGCATTGATTACGAGCTATCCAAACAGGAGTTCTTAGGCGACGCCTATCCCTACTTCAACATGGACTGTTTTGGTCCCGGCGTACTGGCGGCATTTCTGGGAGCAACGCCTGATAACAGCACTGGACGGATCTGGTTTCATGTGGATGAACACAAGGAGCTTTCCCAACTGCACTTCCAATATCAGCCGGAGAATGTGTGGTTTCAGCGCGTAAAGGATATTTACCGAGCAGCCAACCGAAAATGGAATGGTCAAGTCGTCATGGGGATGGTGGACCTTGGCGGTATCATGGATGTGTTGGCTGTCTTCCGAGGAACGGACAACCTTCTGATGGACCTCTATGACGAGCCGGAAGAAGTCAAGCGGTTGGTCAAGGAACTGCACGACTTGTGGATGCGCTACTATGGGGAACTGTGCGAAATTCTGGAGGAATGTGCACAGGGATACTCGGATTGGTCCAAGATTTTCTCTTCACAGAGAAGCTATATCATCCAGTCAGATTTCTCCTTCATGATTAGCAACCCCATGTTCCAAGAATTCATTTTGGGAGAGCTGGAACAGTGTACGCAGGAATTGCCCCGCACCATCTATCATTTGGATGGCCCAGGAGAACTGAAACACCTGGACGATCTATTGAACCTACCCCAGCTCAATGCGGTGCAATGGGTCCCGGGCGCTGCCTCCCCGGATCAGTCTCATTGGCCGGAGGTGTACACTAAGATTCATCAGGCAGGAAAAGGAACTCAAATCTGGGACGGCTATGACTGCCTTAGAGCCGTAAAACAGCAGGTGGGAACGCTGGAAGGGGTACATTTCTTCTATATCGGTGGCCCCTGCAGTCCAGAGAAACGGGAGCAACACCTAGCTGCACTGAAAGAGTTTGGTGTGGAATAAATTTTTCCGATACGCATGCTCTTGTTCCAACAGCTTGGTACCAAATAAAAGAAAAAGCCGCCGGGCATGAGCCCTGCGGCTTTTTTGTTTGAAGAACGCCAAAGATCTTTTCCCTTGCACGTCACACTTTTGATCGGAAAAACTTTTGCATAAACCCACAATGGCTCACTGCGTCCCTTTGTTCAGTCAGCCGTAACAACGATCTTTATGACGCCGTCCAACCGATTCTCAAAGACCCGATAGGCCTCCTCGATTTGCGACAGAGGAAAGCGGTGGGTAATCAGCGGTGTGGTATCCAGTTTCCCTTGTTCGATCAAGGAGAGAATCTCTGCACAATCACAGCCGTCCACGCCGCCAGTCTTAAACGTGAGATTCTTCCCATACATCTGGGGCAAGGGCAGGGTTTGATTCTCGTCGTACAGGGCCACCACCGTCACCACGGCATTGGGGCGGGCACACTTCCAAGCTAGTTCAAAAGTATTCTTTCCACCGGCCACTTCCAATACCACATCCGCTCCTCCATGGTCAGAGGCTTCCTGCACAAACTCCTCACAATTCTCTGGCTCGCATACCAGAACCTGGGGGTAATGCTCCTGGACAAAACGCCGCCTTGCTTTCTCCTTTTCGCAGACAACAATCCTTCGGGGATGCTTCAGCATCACACACAGCAGAGTGCAAATCCCCGTGGGTCCTGCACCAATAATCAACACGGTGTCCTCGGGTTGGATCTCTGAGATGCGAGCTGCCCAGAATCCCGTGGCCAGAATATCCCCCACAAACAGGGCTTGATCATCCGTTACACTATCAGGAATTCGATTCAGTCCTTGGTCTGCGTATGGGACTCGGACGTATTCCGTCTGTCCGCCATCAATGCGGCACCCCAAGGCCCAACCGCCATTGGCGTCAGTACAATTGTTCACATAACCATGCTTACAGAAAAAACACTGGCCGCAAAAAGTCTCCACATTTACCGTCACACGGTCCCCAGGTTGGACAGAATGCACGTCGCTGCCCACCTGCTCTACAACACCTACCATCTCATGGCCCACAGTGATACCCGGCACAGCCCGGGGTACGCTGCCATGTTTGATATGCAGATCGCTGGTACAGATGGAACTCATGGTAACCCGGACGATAGCGTCTCGAGAATCCTGCAAAGTGGGTTTTGGCTTGTCCAGCAGTGCAAAATTTCCCGGTTCCAGATAGGTCAATGCCTTCATGGATTTCCTCCTCCTTTTCCTCACGATGTTTTATGGAATACATCTGACAAAGGCAGTTCCCACACTTTCACCTGGAACTGCCCACAAAGAAATCTATCTGAAACTATTATACATAGCCACTCAGCAGTCCGCAATGGCTCTGAGAACTTTGACTATATGAAAATCCTGCTATTTTACCGAAGAACAATGTCACGCCTGAGGCAGAGGAAACGTGCTGCCGCCGTGGGGCATGAGAGTGGTCTCCACTCCGTCAAGGGTACCGCCATTGCAATTGGCCGCCAGGGCTAACGCCTCATCCAGCGTCTTAGCTACCTGGATCTTTGTATGCTCAAAACACTCACCAGGAATGTCCGTGACCAAGATCAGATTGTAATTCTCCGATGCTTCGGCAAAGAGGAACCCCACAAATCCGCCAATGGAAAAATTTGCTCGGAGAGCTTTCTCCCGCTCCTCCATGGTGTCATAGGCGCAAATCTGAGCCTCGCAGTCCGGATCACCAAAGCCCTCCCGGCACTGGGACAGCAGGATCATCGTACCACCAGGGGCAACAGCCGCCAGCGCGTTTGAGAGCGTCTTGGACGTCTGATAGAGGTTGATGTCCTTTGGATAGCCGCCCGCACTGGCAATAACCAAGGGAGTGCGATGAGGAATGGGCACCCCATCCAGCTGCTCCACCGCCTTGGTTGCAGCCTCGTGGGCCTTTTGCCAATCTCCTGCAAAAGCACCCACAATTTGGTAGTTGTCATCCACAAATACGTTGAGAAGATAGGCCGGCTTGGCAAAGGAAGCACACTCCACGAGATCGCTGTGAAAGGGGTTATCCTCCCCCATATTTCCATTGCAGACCCGGGGATTGGAACCACTGCCCAGGCCGTGATTGAGAGCATTATTGTGATTGGTGTTGATGGTCTCCCGGCCTGCAATACCGGGGACCACGGACTTCCGACCGCCGCCGAAACCCGCCAGGAAGTGGTACACCACGCCACCGGTGAGAATCAGCTTGTCACAAGCCATGGCATAGCTGTTCAGCCACACCGGAGTTCCCCGGCTGCTGGTTCCCATATAGGTGAGATGCTCCTTGTCATCGCACTGGTGGTCCATAAACCGGACGCGGCGGTAGAGTTCCTCCCCAACCAGGGAGATGTGTTCCTCTTCCGTCTGCCGGCGGTGCGTACCGGTTGCACAGAGAATGAGAATATCTTCGTCAGGGATTCCGGCCCGGTTGAGCCGTTCCACTAGAATAGGCAGGTACGTGCTAGGCTGTTGCCAACGGCGGGTGACATCAGAGATGATGATGCATACCTTGTCCCCAGCGTGGACGGCCTCCTCAATGGGACCAGCACCAATGGGATGGTCCAAAGCGTATTCGATGTGCTCCCGCACAGTCCGTTTGGGAAAATCCATTGTATTGGCATGGACCTCTGACACCACCTGCCGAGGATCCAACGACACAGAAAATTCTGTATCACTGTATTTCATCTTTTCCATAATAAATCGCCTTCTATGATTAGGATCTGCACGCAAACGCGCTAATATAGCGGATATAGTAGCACTTTACAGTGAGAAAGTCAAGAAACTCATCACTCTATGAACAACTACTACCTTATGACGGAAAGAGAACCTGCCCCCAAAAAAAGCTTTAGGAAATCAATTCTAACTAGGTACCTGCGTCTGGTGGGGAAAGATTTTGTCAAAATGAAATCCGGATTCCACGAAAAAAACAATTGCACAGTCTAGCATCGCCAAAAATCATACAAACATCCCAATTTTTAGATTTTATCTCCTTGGCACCTTGGAGGTTCTATGATACACTTAAAAAAACGCATTGAACTACCCATGTTTTTCCACATTACTGGCTAAGGAGGAATACTATGTCGGAGACCAAGTTTACATTCTATCAAAATCCCAACGGGCCTAAGATCGGCACATCGTCGGCACCGATCATCGAACAGGACGGGCTGTATTTCAAAGACCTAGCAAGAACCGGAAACCTGCTTCCCTATGAGGACTGGCGCTTGGATGCCGACACCCGGGCCAAAGATCTGGCTTCACGCCTTAGCGTGGAAGAGATCGCCGGACTGATGATGTATTCCCCTCACCAGATGGTACCCGCCCTACCCGGCAGCCCCTTTCCTGCCACCTACGGCGGCAAGCCCTTCCCGGAAAGCGGGAAAGACCCCTGGGATCTGTCCGATCAGCAAATTCTTCTTTTGGAGAGGGATCGCATCCGCCACATTCTTGCCATGAAACTGCAAGATGCAGAAACAGCCGCCAAATGGAGCAATCAGTTACAGCAGGCAGCAGAAGAGCTTCCCTGGGGCATTCCTGTAAACATCTCCAGCGACCCTCGCCATGGAGCTTCCAAGGCCGGAGCGGAATATAAAAGCGGCGGCTGTGATGTTTCCAAGTGGCCCGAAGGCTTGGGCATTGCCGCTACATTCTCCCCCCAGGTGTGCCGGGAGCTGGGAAATGCCATCTCCAAAGAATACCGTGCCATGGGAATCACCACGGCACTTTCCCCACAAGTGGATTTAGCCACAGAGCCCCGTTGGATGCGCTTTGAGGACACTTTCGGCACCAATCCCGACCAGGTGACTGAGCTGGGAAAAATCTACTGCGACAGCTTGCAAACCACCCAGGGCAGTCCCGACGGCTGGGGCCAGGACAGCGTGTGTGCCATGGCCAAACACTGGCCCGGCGGCGGCCCTTGTGAAGGCGGACGTGATGCCCACTATGCCTTTGGCAAATACGCTGTGTACCCGGGAGACAACTTCCAGGACCACCTGCACCCCTTCGTGGAAGGTGCTTTCCAACTGGATGGTCCAACCAAGTCCGTGTCTGCCATCATGCCTTACTACACCGTCTCTTGGAACCGGGACAAGAAAAACGGCAAAAATGTGGGGAACTCCTACAGCGAGTACCTCATCAAAGACTTGTTGCGCCACACCTACCAGTATGATGGGATCGTCTGCACCGACTGGGGCATCACCGGCGACCCCGCCCCTGTGATTGACTCCTTTGGCAGCCGTTGCTTCGGGGTGGAAGACCTCACCGAAGCCCAGCGTCATCTGCTGGCTATTGAGAACGGCGTGGATCAGTTCGGCGGCAACAGCAATATCGTCCCCATTCTGGAAGCCTACCGCTTGGGCTGCGAAAAGTACGGGGAAGAAGCTATGAGGGCCAGGATGGAAGAATCAGCTGCACGCCTGCTGAAGAACATCTTCCGGTGCGGTCTTTTTGAAAATCCCTACCTGGATCCGGAAGAGAGTAAGCGAATCGTAGGCTGCGAGGAGTTGTCCAAGGCAGGCTACCAGGCTCAGCTTCAGTCCGTGGTGCTGGTGAAAAATCAGCAGGCCTTGCCCATCTCTGAGAGAAAAAAGGTGTACATCCCCAAGAGAAAAATCAAGGCCAGGAAAAACTTCTTCCGTGGCATGGATCCCGAACGGGAGATTATCCCAGCAGACAAAAGCCTGGTGGAAAAATATTACCAGTGGGCGGACACTCCTGAGGAAGCGGACTTCGCCCTCGTGTTCATCGAAAGCCCTCTGTCCGATGGATACTCCCAAGAGGACGCGGACCAGGGCGGCAATGGCTATGTGCCCGTATCCCTGCAGTACCGTCCCTACGTGGCGGACCACGCCCGGGAAGTGAGCGTTGCCGGAGGGGACTTCCGGGAGAACTTCACCAATCGGAGCTACCGGGGCAAAATGGGTACCGCTGCCAACGAATCCGACCTGGATCTTGTGCTGGATACCAAGGCCGCCATGGGAGACAAGCCTGTAATAGTCTGTCTGCGGATGCACAATCCCACCGTGCTCTCCGAGCTGGAACCTTCCGCCGACGGTATTCTCATTGATTTCGGGGTGCAGACTCAAGCTATCTTTGACCTGGTATCCGGCAATGCGGAACCTTCTGGACTGCTACCCGTGGAGCTTCCCGCCAATATGGAGACTGTTGAGCGCCACTGTGAGGACCGTCCCTTTGATATGGAGGTGTACGTGGACCAGACCGGGAACTCCTACGGTTACGCCTTTGGCATGAACTGGAAAGGCGTCATCCAGGACGAGCGGGTCACTCGCTACCTCAAACGGTCGTGAGAAACTCCTTTTTCTAGAGGACACCAAAGTCCAACCTGATATAAGTTTGGATCTATAATCACCGCCGCAGCCGCGGCAGGACCACGGAGGGAACTTTATGATTTTCCAGCCCAATTCCCATGACCTGACCCTTTCTCCCTGGGGACCTTATTCCCAGAAATACGCCGGAATCTCCCATGTGGCGGACCCTGATCAGGGAGTCCGCTTTGACCTAAGTGTCTTTCCTGGACTGTACCGCCGCAAAGTGGAAGTGCCCAATGTAATGGTGGAAGGCAACTACCACATTTGGGAGGCCTGCCCGGACTTGAGCTATTTTTCCACACGCCACGAGATCGAGGAAAAAGATCGGGTTTACTGCGACATCTCTTACGGAAAACTGGAAGAGGACGCCTACCTCATCCGAGCCAATTGTGTCAACCACAGCGATGATGTTCAAAACCTGGTGCTCCACTACATGGCGTCCATCCAGTTTCCCACCGTAAAAAACGATTGGGTTTCTCAGGAAGTGCCTCCGGTACAGTGGACCTTTCCAGAAAATTGCCTATACTGCCGGGCTGTGGATTACCTCCGTTTCTCCCGAGAAACCACCCTCCCCACCGATTCTTTAGTGCCCGACGGAAAACGCCCCAACGAAGTGCGGGGCCGTGGCTTTTCCGGCGGGTCGGCCGTGCTGCTCCAAGCGGGCAATGGCGAGAAAATGGACTTCCTTCTGGATGTTCCCCACAGCTTTTCCCAACCTGTTCTGGCGGTGCGGTATCAAAGCTCCTCGCCCTGTGTTTTAGCCGCCGAAGGGGATGGATTTCTGGCAGAGGGAATCCTTCCCTCTATAGAACAGACAGGCATTGCCTTCCTACCGGTGTCACAGTATCGAAGCGGAGAAAAATTGTCCTTTTCTTTGTGGGCAAAGGAAGGCACTCTGGTGGTGGATAGCCTGATCCTCTGTGAAAAGCAGGACGCACCTTCTCTCAACTGCCACTTGCCCCAGGAGCCTCACGTTCCCCAAGTGTGGGAGCTGGGCTCGGACAGTCCCTTGGACCAGAACACCACCATGTTGCCCCTGTTCAAGGACGCGGCAAAAGACCCGGATACCACCCACAATACTCTCATCTTGAAATACCCAACTGCTCAGGGATACTATGGGGTGTACTGGGACTTCCCGGACTACTGCCTGCGATATTGGCTCACTGACGAGCTGGATTACTCCCTGCGCTACTTAGCCCACGACCACGTCCGAAAAGTGCTGTCGGGCAACGGCCTGGGACATTTCTCCAACGTATTCCTCCGTCCCATCCCTGTAAAGCCCCAGGAAAGTCTGTCGGTGTACGGTGTGGTGTGCCGGGGTAGCTCCCGGGAAGAGGTGGAGCAAAAGCTATCCCAACTGATCGTCAAACGAGCTAACTTTCCCCAGATGTGGGAAGACCAACGGGCTGCCGCTCTGGAAGCTGGGGGCAACCCCCAAGGAGAGCCCTACCGTTTTTCCCAAAACAGGATGATTGCCACTACTCTGACCAACGTGGTATACCCCATCTATACGAAGCGAAGCTACATTCGCCACAACACCCCGGGCAGGTGGTGGGACTGCCTGTACACTTGGGATTCTGGTTTTGTTGGATTGGGGCTGGCCACCTGTGACATCCAGAGAGCAGTGGACTGCTTCAATGCCTATGTCACAGAGCCTGGTGACCAAGAAACCGCCTTTATTCATCATGGCTCCCCAGTACCGGTACAATTCTATTTATTCCAGGAACTATATGACCGCACCCAGTCCCGAGAGCTTCTGGCCTATTTCTATCCACGGTTGCTGCAATATTACCGGTTCATGGTGGGAAAGCTGGGCAGCTCCACCACGGACCTTTGGGAGTCCGGGCTGTTGCGGACCTGGGATTATTTCTACAACTCCGGCGGCTGGGACGATTACCCGCCCCAGGTGGCGGTTCACGCCCAGAAGCTGGAAAGCTCCACCGCCGGCACGGTGACCACCTCCCACATGATCCGCTGCGCCAAGATCCTCCAGTTTGTTGCCCAGACTTTAGGGGGACTGGAAGAGGACACCCATGAATTCCAGCGGGACATCCAGAAGCTGACACAAGCACTCCAGGATAACTGCTGGGATGAGGAATCCGGCTACTTTGGATATCTCACTCACAATACAGAGGGCAAGCCTCAAGGAATCTTCCGCCATAAGAGCGGTCAAAACTTCAACATGGGTCTGGACGGTGCCTCTCCCCTGCTGGCGGGTATTGTGACCTCTACACAGTTGGAGCGCCTGATCGGTCACCTGTCCTCTGAGAAGGAGCTTTGGACTTCCATCGGGCTTTCCACCGTGGATCAGTCCGCCGCCTACTACAAAAAGGACGGTTACTGGAACGGCGCTGTGTGGATGCCCCATCAGTGGTTCTTCTACAAGGCACTATTGGACTACGGCAGAGGGGACTTGGCATTTCGCATTGCCAAAACCGCTCTGGACCTGTGGAAAAACGAAACAGACCAGTCCTACAATTGCTTTGAGCATTTCATCATCGTATCCGGTCGGGGCGCGGGATGGCATCACTTTTCCGGTCTTTCCACCCCCGTGCTGTTGTGGTATCAATCCTACTTCCTGCCAGGAACCATCACCACAGGGTTCTCCGGGTGGGTGGTCTCCCAGACCTGGAACAACCATCACCAAGGCCTGGAATGCGATCTTATCTTCACCGATGGAAAAGACCCCAAAACCGTGGTTCTAGTCATGGCGGAGGGACATTCCTATCGGGTGACCGCCAACGGCACACCATTGCTTGCTCTGGTCCGGGAGGGTGGAGCGCTGGAAGTGACCTTACAAGAACTTCCTATCTCTGGAGAGGTCCATCTGACCGTCACGCTGGAAGAGTAAAAGAAATAGCGAGCAAAAACAGCTTCCCAAAACGGGAAGCTGTTTTGTTTTCAGCGGTTATCCCTCTTTTTTATAGTCAAAGTCGGGAATCTTGTGCCAGCGCTCCCGGAAGTAGTGGGCCACTAGCTTGGGCTTCCGGTCCCGGGTAAACAGGCCTTTCTTGTTGCCTTGAACACGAAGCATACTCTGGCTGGTGGCGAAGTCTGCAAAGTTCCATGCCTGCTCTCCCACCACAAACTCATACTCGTCAAATACGGAGTTGTTCATCTTGTAGTACTCCAACTGGTACTCCTCGGTATACATCACCGGCGTGGTGTCGTGGAAGCCCATCACCGTGTCGGCGCCGTACTCTGTGAAGATCACCGGCTTGCCTATTGCTCTCCACTGGTCCAGCTCCTCCCGGAGCGCCTGCTGGGAGACTTCCAGATCCGGCCCGCCGTAATACCACCCGTAATACCGGTTCAGGCAGATCACATCGCTGAGCTTGGAGGAACAATCCGTATCCGGCGTTGTATTGATGGCGACGCTCACCAGAGTACAGGGACGCTTCTGGGGATCCAGCTCCCTGGCCAGCTCATACAAGGGAGCGAAGTACTCATAGGCTCCGGGGGCGCCGGAATCCGGCTCGTTAGCGATGCTCCACATCACTACGCAAGCGTGGTTCTTGTCCCGAGCGATCAAGTCCCGGATCACATCCTTATGGTGTTCCTGGGTCTGAACGCCGTGCTCCTTGTCAAAGGTCTCCACCTTCTGGCCGTTGAAGTTGGCCCCGCCTCCAAACTGGAAGTTGAGTCCCACAGCAGTGGTCTCGTCAATGACCACAAACCCCTCCTGATCGCACAGGCGCATCATCTCCTCGCTATAGGGGTAATGGCTGGTGCGGAAGCTGTTGGCCCCTTGCCACTTCATCAGGGACATATCTTTGGTATTCATGGGCAGGTTCATTCCCCGGCCATTGGGGAAGGTATCCTCGTGGCGGCCGTAACCTTTGAAGTAGAAAGGCCTGCCGTTGATGAGGAACTTGGTTCCCTCCACCTTCACTGTCCGCACGCCATAGGGCAGGGTATACACGTCCTGACCAAAGGTGACTCGGATGTCATACAGGTATGCGTTCAAAGGCTGCCACAGGTGGACATTTTCGATCTCCAAGACACCTTGGGTTCCCTGGGACTGGGCCACCCTATTGCCTTCCCGGTCAAAGACCTCCACTAGACAACTGCCCTCTCCCACCGTTTCTACGGTATAGGTGAGCTTGGCGTCCTGACCGCAGACTTCCGGTGTCACCCAAATGTCCGCGATGTAATCCTTGGGAGTGGTATACAGCTTTACTGGACGGGTGATGCCACAGTAGTTAAAGAAATCAAAGTTGGGTCGGTTCTGAGGCTTTTTGGAGACAGGACCTCTCCCACCTCCCAGCATGTCCGACCGGCCTCCCACGGGAAGGGTGGTATAATCGATCACATTGTCCACAGCGATGGTGAGCAGGTTGTCCTCACCATCCCGCAAGTTCTGAGTGACCTCAACCTCAAAAGGCAGAAATCCGCCCCGATGCTCGCAAATCAACTCACCGTTAAGGTAGATCTTGGCGTGGTGGGTCACCGCGGCACACCGCAGCACCACCCGCTGTTCTTTCACAAAGGCCGGTACCGAGATCTTCCGCTGATAGAATACCCAGCCGTAATGATCCCGAAAATCCACACCTTCCTTCAAGTCGTTGTAGGAGGCAGGCACCGGCATGGTCAGAGGATCCTTCAAGGGGACGGCATACCACTGGTCCTCAAAGCCGTGTCCATCGTCCAGCTTAAAGTCCCACACACCTCCCAAATCGCTCAGCAACCGGGAGGGAGTCAAAATCGGATATAACATAAGGCATCTTCCTTTCCCATGGCGATTCCGCCAGAAATATTGAAAAGAAGGGACCCCGCAAGGTCCCCTTCTCCTCTTTAACTTATATTTTATATTATTTGATTACAAAAACAAGTATTTTTTTGTTTAAATAGTCTGATTTTCTTGTCTCTTTTTCAAAATTGCTATTCCCAGTCCCACCTAGTGCACCCACTATCGGGAAGTTTAGGAATAGCTAGAAGGCTTCTTTTATAGATCGACATTAGAGCAAGTCCGTCAGCCGCTTGCTGTAAAAAAAGTCCCGGACCATTTTGTCATATTCTTTCCACAGGGGCAGAGTTTGACAGGTTGATGCTCGCTTGCATGGTGACGCGCCTTTCGTCAGGCAACTGACAGTGGCCAGCGAGCCCTCCATCCATTCGAGAATTTCACCCACTGTGTACTCCTCCGGCTCACGGCAGAGCACATATCCCCCGCCATGGCCCCCTTGACCGAGCACCATATTCCCCCGAACCAGCTCTTTTACAATAATCTCCAGGTATTTCTTGGAAATTTCCTGCCTTGCGGCAATGTCCTTCAGAGGGATATTACCCTCCCCCCGATGCTCTGCCAAATCAATCATCACGCGCAGCGCGTAGCGTCCCTTTGTAGATACCATCTCATTCACCTCGTTTGACCTATTCTACCACAGGGTGAATTGGTAAATCAATCTGCGATTCCAAAAACCCTTTAAACCTATTGACATAGTAGGTCAATATTGATACAATGCTCCTATGAAAAAACGGAGGAGAATGCAACTATGAGCAAATACAGATTTGAAACTCTCCAACTTCATGTAGGACAGGAGCAAGCCGACCCAGCAACTGACGCCAGGGCGGTTCCCATCTACCAAACCACTTCTTATGTGTTCCACGATTCCGCCCATGCAGCTGCCCGGTTCAACTTGACCGATACCGGCAACATCTATGGCCGTCTGACCAACTCCACCCAGGAGGTTCTGGAAAAGAGAATCGCCGCTCTGGAAGGTGGTGTGGAAGCCTTGGCGGTGGCCTCTGGAGCCGCTGCCATCACCTACACTCTGGAAGCTCTGGCCCAGCAGGGCGATCATATTGTGGCGCAAAAAACCATCTATGGGGGCACCTACAATCTTTTGGCCCACACTCTGCCCCAGTACGGTGTGACTGCCAGCTTTGTAGACGCCCACAATTTGGAAGAAGTAGAATCCGCCATCCAGCCCAACACCAAGGCAATTTATCTGGAAACACTGGGCAACCCCAACAGCGACGTTCCAGATATCGCCGCCATTGCAGCTATCGCCCATAAGCACGGCCTTCCCCTGGTGATCGACAACACCTTTGGCACGCCCTACTTCATCCGCCCCATTGAATACGGTGCAGACATTGTGGTTCACTCCGCTACCAAATTCATAGGCGGGCATGGAACTTCCTTGGGCGGCATCATCGTGGATTCCGGAAAGTTTGACTGGAAGTCAAGCGGTAAGTTTGACCCCATCGCCCAACCCAATCCCAGCTATCACGGCGTCTCCTTTGTGGATGCCGCAGGACCTGCCGCTTTCGTCACATACATTCGAGCTGTTTTGCTCCGAGATACCGGTGCCGCCATCTCCCCCTTTAATGCGTTCATGCTGTTACAAGGTGTGGAAACTCTGTCCCTGCGGCTGGAACGCCACGCTAAAAACACCCAAAAAGTGGTGGAGTTTCTGGCTTCTCATCCTCAGGTGGCCAAAGTCAACCATCCCAGCCTAACGGACCATCCTGACCATGAATTGTATCAAAAGTATTTCCCCAAGGGTGGCGGCTCCATCTTCACCTTTGAAATTAAAGGTGGTCAGGAAGCTGCCTGGAAGTTTATTGACCATCTGAAAATCTTCTCTCTGCTCGCCAATGTGGCGGATGTTAAGTCCCTAGTCATTCACCCCGCCACCACCACCCACAGTCAGCTGAATAGGGCAGAACTGGCGGACCAGGGCATCACTCCCGGGACCATTCGACTGTCCATCGGGACGGAGCATATTGAGGACATCCTGGAGGATTTGGAGAACGGATTTGCGTCCGTATAATACGAAGACAGCATAATAAGCACCCACATCAATCAAAAACAGCCAGCAGTCTGCGCAGTTACTCTGCGGGCTGCTGGCTGTTTTTGATGTATATTCTTTTCAACAAACAAATACCAGGAATCGGAAGGTTCGCAAAAACAAGAAACCGATTTACGTTTTCCGTAAATCGGCTTTTGTTGGTGGAGATAAGCGGGATCGAACCGCTGACCTCTTGAATGCCATTCAAGCGCTCTCCCAGCTGAGCTATACCCCCATATTCATTTGTTCGCCCTGCGTTTTTGTCTCTCGCCTTGGCGCTTGATTATAATACCATAGGACTTTGAAAAATGCAACCCCTTTTTTCAAATTTTTTCGATTTTTTTCAAAGAGATGTTTTCCGCACACATTTCTCCTCCTCTGGATAGTATGGAACAGGCCCGCCCGGAAATTTCTCCAGGTGATTAAACAGGCTCAAGTAAGGCAAAACTAGAGACAAATAACTTCAACGGAGTGTGAAAACCGTGATCGTACACAGAGGAGACATCTACTACGCAGATCTAAGCCCCGTCGTGGGCTCAGAACAGGGCGGCGTCCGACCGGTACTCATCGTACAAAATGACGTGGGCAACAAATTCAGCCCCACAGTGATCGCCGCCGCTATTACTAGCCAGAAGGATAAGGCGAACCTGCCCACCCACATCGCTGTGGACGCCAAGGGCTCCGGACTGATCAAGGACTCCATCGTTCTTTTGGAACAAGTTCGAACCCTGGACAAGCATCGCTTGCGTGAAAAAATGGGCCGCCTCGATCCCGACTCCATGGATCGGGTGGATCAAGCACTTTCCATTAGTTTTGGCCTGCGCCCTACATAAAGGGCGCAAAATGCGCCGCTGGGTATCCCCCAGCGGCGCTGCTGTTTATTCGGACTTTTTGAAAAACTCCTGTGCACAAAGTTTCAGTGCCGGAAGGGTGTTCTCCACCTTCCCTTCCAAAACCAGGTCCAGCATACGATGTAAAAGCTTTCCCATCTCCGGGCCAGGAGTCATCCCCATTGCCTTCAGGTCCTCTCCGGAAAGAGCCAGGTCCCTCAACGTCAAACACTCCCCCTGGGCCAGGATCTCTTGCGCCAAAGCTCTGCTCTGCTCCAAGTCAGGCAATCTGCTCTCAAAGATTCCCGGCGCCTTTGCGGACATATCCGCCTCCTGCAACTGGAACAGTCGGGTAACAAACACTTCCCCATACTGCCCCAGCAGCTTCTTCAGTCGCTTGACACTCATGGGCATGGGATCCTCATGATGGTCCACTAAAGTGGAAATCCACTCCTGTTCCTTCTTGGAAAACCGCAACCGCGAAAGCACCTGCCGGGCAATGTTTCCGCTTTCCGGCGGATGACCATAAAAGTGGGCTCGTCCATCCGGCGAAAACGTCTTCTTGGACGGTTTTCCCGAATCGTGAAGCAGCACTGCCCAACTCAAATCCACCAACCTAGGTCCATGATCTAAGGCATGGAGCGTGTGCTCCCAAACATCATAACAGTGATAGGGAGTCTCCTGCAGACATCCCTTCATAGGGGCCAACTCCGGCAGGACAGTGAACACCACTTCTGCATACTCCTGCAAAACCGATGCAACGTGATCTCCCACCAACAGTTTCGACAACTCCTCCCTCACCCGCTCTTGGGAAAGCTGCCCCAATAGCTGGCGTTTCTCCCAAAGGGCACCGGCTGTGGGGGGAGCTATGGAAAACCCCAGTTGGGAAGAAAACCGCAGGCAACGGAGTATGCGCAAGGCATCCTCGGAAAAGCGTGTGGCAGGATCCCCCACACAGCACAGCCGCTTTGCCTGCAAATCCTCCTGTCCATGGAACAAGTCCACCAGGCCCCGTTCCGGATGCCAGGCCATGGCATTGACGGTAAAGTCACGGCGGGACAGGTCGTCCTCCAGCTCTCTGGAAAAGCCCACAGAATCCGGATGACGGCCATCGGTGTAGGTGCCGTCCTGACGGAAGGTGGTGATCTCCACAGGATGCCCCTCCCCCGTCACCAGGGCGATGGTTCCATGGGCTGCCCCCACTTCAATCAGACGCTCCCCGGCAAAGCAGGAGGCTGTCTCTTCAGGTCGGGCACTGGTGGTAATATCCCAATCCATGGGAGTCTTCCCCAGCAGGGAATCCCGCACACAACCTCCAACACACCAAGCTTGATAACCTGCGGATTCCAACCGTGCTATGGCCTCCCCCACTGCCTTGGGGGGCTGGATGGTCAGATTCCCTGTCATGACGGACCTCCTTTCCTTTTATTGCTCATTTAGTATACCACAAACCGGTACGCTGTGAAAAGTCCTCGCGTTGACAGCAGCCCGGAAACATGGTAAGATACAAAACCGAAAACAAGAAATCCAATTGGAAAGAGGAGAGATCACTATGGCATTGCTGGAGCAGTGGCAGCAGTACGCTCAAGAGCAGCAGGAAGGCCCTCAGGGCACCCAGTTCTGGAAGGATTACCTGCAGCGGGAAAAGGAAGTCTATCAGCGGATTCTGGAGAGCAAGCCCCGGAAAAACACGGTCAAGGGCTACGCGGAGAAATACGGCGTGGATCTGATGACTATGGTGGCTTTCCTGGACGGCATCAACGACAGTCTGAAGGAGAAGAATCCTCTGGAGACCATGGAAGAGGATACCGAAGTCAACCTGAACTACGACAAGGAACTTCTGTACAAGAACATGGTGGAGGCCAAAGCCTCTTGGCTCTATGAGCTGCCCCAGTGGGACAAGCTGATCCCCGAGGAGCGCCGTAAAGAGCTTTACAAAGAACAGAAGCTCTCCAAAACCGTTGTTAAGGGTCCCAAAGTGGGCAGAAATGATCCTTGCCCCTGCGGCAGCGGAAAAAAATATAAAAAGTGCTGCGGCCGTGATTTGTAAGCTCCAGCCTATATGGATGCCTTCTCTCATGCAATGAGACCACAGGCAACCATACCCTTTCTTGATTAAGATTGTAAAAAACGCAAAGACTACCTTTGGAAGATATTTCGGAGGTGGTCTTTTTCTATGCAGGGAAAAGTGGAGATCTGCGGTGTGAACACATCGCGGTTGAAAGTATTAAAAAGCGACGAGATGAAGGAGCTGCTGGTAAAGAGCCACAACGGGGACAAATCTGCGCGGGACGCTTTGATCTACGGCAACTTGAGGCTGGTACTCAGTGTGATCCAACGCTTTGGCAATCGTGGGGAAAGCCCTGACGACCTATTTCAAGTGGGATGTATTGGACTGATGAAAGCAATTGACCACTTTGATGTCAGTCAAGGGGTTCAATTTTCCACCTATGGCGTCCCCATGATCATCGGCGAGGTACGGCGATTTCTCCGGGACAACAACTCGGTGCGGGTCAGCCGCTCCTTGCGGGACACGGCTTACAAGGCCATCCAATGCCGAGAACGCCTGACCGCTGAGAAGGATCGGGAACCCACGGTGGAGGAAATCGCCCAGGAACTCTCTATGAAACGGGAGGACGTTGTACTGGCCCTGGAGGCTATTGTAGAGCCAGTCTCCCTCTATGAGCCAGTATTTTCAGATGGCGGCGACACCATCTATATCATGGACCAGGTGGGCGATCCCTCGGGCGACGGGGATTGGCTGGAAGAGATCGCTGTGAAACAAGCCATTCAAAATCTCTCCCCCAGGGAAAAGAAGATCCTATCCCTGCGCTTTCTGGAAGGCAAAACACAAATGGAGGTTGCCGGTCGCATCGGCATCTCACAAGCTCAGGTTTCCCGGCTGGAAAAGGGAGCCTTGAACAAAATCAAACACGAGCTGCGCTGAAAAAGACCTCCTGAGCTCCCCGCCCACATTGTAGAACGGGGATAGCCCAGGAGGCCTTTCAATTGCTCTTTATGTTTTCTCGTGCTTTTGCAGAAATCCCCGCACCTCTTCCTCGGTGGCCAAACTCATGGCCTCTTCCGTCACGGCGTTGGCCTCCTCCATGGTCCACAGAGAAATGGTCTTGCGCAGAGGCAACAGCGCTACGGGCGCAACGCTGAAGTTCTTCAGTCCAAAGGACAACAGCACCGGAGCCAGTGCCGGCTCCGCAGCTGCCTCGCCGCACATGCTCACGGGAATTCCGTTCTGTCGGGCAGTTTCCAACACCTGGCGGATCATCCGCAGGACCCCAGGGTGGAAATACGAATACAGATGGGCTACTCGGGCATTGCCACGATCCACGCCCAAAACATACTGGGTCAAATCATTGGTACCCAAACTGAAGAAATCCGCCTCTTTGGAAAACACATCTGCCATCAGGCAGGCTGCTACCGTCTCCACCATCACGCCCAGGGGCAGGTTCTCATCAAAATCCACCTTCCGGCGGCGGAGAGCTTCCTTTTCCTCCTCTAGGATCTCCTTGGCCTGACGGACTTCCTCCACGCCGGTAACCATGGGCAACAGCAGATTCGCCTTTCCATAAGCACTGGCCCGGAGCACAGCACGCAGGTGGGACCGGAACATCTCCTCCTCCCTCAGGGAGAACCGGAGGCCCCGGCAGCCCAAAAACGGGTTTTCCTCATGAGGTTGATGCAGATAGGGCAACGTCTTGTCACCGCCCACATCCAGCGTTCGAATCACCACACGCTTGCCCCGCATGGCTGCCAGGATCTGACGGTAAGCATGAAACTGTTCCTCTTCCCCAGGCTGAGAAGTCCGGTCCAGATAGAGAAACTCCGTGCGCAACAATCCAATGCCATCGGACCCATAACCCGCTGCTCGAGCAGCATCCCCCACGCTGCCGGCATTGGCTGCCAGCTGGATACGCTCACCGTCCGCAGTGACAGTCTCCCGCCCCACAAACTCCCGCAAGGATGCCCGCAGCTGCAGGAACTCCTTTTGCCGGTCCTCATAAACGGTGCGCATCACCTGACCGGGGGAGAACACTGCACATCCCCGGTTGCCGTCCACGATCACCACTTCACCCGGAGTGGTGTCCATCACACGGTCTTCCAATCCCAGTACAGCGGGAATCTCCAACGCTCTAGCTAAAATGGCACTGTGAGAGGTGGGGCCGCCTTTGCCCAGGACAATTCCCGCCACATTGGCCGAATTGAGCACCGACACCGCCGAAGGGGACAATTCCTCCGCCATCAGCACAGTGCCCGGCTTCAAGGTGGAAAAATCCATCTCTGGGAGTCCCAGAAGCAACCGCAACACCCCGCCTCGCAGATCCCGCACATCTGCGGCCCGCTGGCGGGTCACCTCGTCCTCCGAAGCGGTAAACAAGTCTATGAACAGATCACAGCTGGCGGACAGAGCCGCTTCTGCCGACTGTCCCGACGCGATACGGCCCTCCACTTGGCCGTTTAAGTAAGGATCTCGGATCATATCCACCTGGCAGCGAATAATGTCCCCACGCTCTTTACCGGCCATCTCTGCCACACGGTCCGCTTTTACCTCTGTGACATGACAGAAGGTATCCACCGCACTGTGATAGCGCTCCAGCTCCAATTTGGGGTCCGCGATCTCACGCTCCAGGCTTCCCATGGGCTTTTCCTTGTAGATCAGGGCGTGGCCAATGCCAATTCCTGGAGAAGCCGCCACGCCATATAGCACCCGTTCACCGGTCACGGACGACCACCTCCTGCTTCACCCAAGCCCGTCTCCACCAACTCTACAGCCCGCGCCAGGGCTTCCTCTTCATCTTCACCGGAACAGCGAATTTCTACCTCGTCGCCGCACTGAATACCGGCGGCAATGAGGTTCATGATACTTTTTCCACTGACAAGAGATTCCTTATGGAAGACCCACACGTCCGAGAGGAACTTCTGCATCTCGTTGGAAAACAGGCCTGCGGGCCGCACATGCAACCCCTCCCTGTTTTTTAAAACGACTTTTTTGGATACCATACCATTCGCTCCTTTCCAAAGTTCGGTTGGATCATCCTTCCTGGGGAATCTCCTGGCTGGGTGTAACATAGATGGTCTTGTAATTGACGTAGATCACCATTCCCGGTTTGGCTCCCACCGGTTTGGACACATTCCGAATCTGCGTGTAATCTACAGGCACCTGGGCGGAATCTTTAGCCCGGCTATGCAGAGCCGCCAACTGAGCAGCTTCCGTCATAGCCGTCTCGGTGGGCGCCTTTCCCTCTGTGACCAGCACCGTATGAGAACCGGGTATATTTTTGGTGTGAAACCAAATATCGTTGTTATTGGCTGTCTTCAATGTGAGCTTATCATTCTGCCGGTTGTTTCTGCCCACCAACACCGTAAACCCATCGGAGGTGGTAAACTTCATGGGAGCACTAACTGCCGCCGGCTTCTCTTTTTTGCTGCGCAGTTTGCGGAGATACCCCTGCTCCTGGAGCTCCGCGCGGATCTCAGAGAGATCCCTCTCTGTCTCCGCCCGAGCCAAGGCATCCAGAACGGTTTCCAGGTATTCCAACTCCTGCTCCGCCAAGCTAATCTGTTCTGTGAGCTTCTCCTCGGCAGTCTTGGCCTTGCGGTACTCTTTATAGTACTTCTGTGCGTTCTGGGACGGGGTCAACGCGGGATCCAACTTAATATGTACCAAGGGAGTACCCTCTTCGTAGAAATTGGCCAGGTCGGCGCTTTGGGCGCCCTTTTCCAACTGGTACATGTTGGCACTGATTAAGTCTCCAGCCACCCGGAGACCATCCCGGTCGGCACACTGCTCCAGCTCTCCCCGCTGAACTCCAATCTTCCTGGACAGCCGTTCGGAATGGGTGGACAGCAACTTCAACAGGTCCTGCTCCCGGACCCTCATGCGCTCCTGCTTGTCCCGCTCCCGATAAAAATCGTCCAGCAGCTGGGAAAAGCTCTCCGCCTCCTTCACCACGGCGGCTGTGCCGTACTGGTGGATCTCTAAGAAAGAGAAGTCCATGGGTTTCCCCTGGAGGTTGACCGCCATATAGGGCTTGCCGGAAACCTCCTCCACGGCGTCCCGCATCTGCTGGTAGAAGAACCCTGCCCGGAACAGCTGCTCCTCATCCATGGTCTTGACGGTCAGTTCCCTGCCCCGTCCAACCCGGTAGGCAAGTTCCCGGCACACAATGGGGGACACACCCTGCAGCACTGCCAAATACCCCTTAGACAGCTCCATATCACGGGGCAGTGCCTTCAAAGCCTCCACCACCTGCTGAGAGACCGTGGACAACGGGCACAATTTACTTTGGGGCGGAGGCAGCCGATAGGTCAGCCCCGGCAAAACCAGACGCTGGGAGGACATCTCAGCATCCACTCGCTTGAGCGCATCAATGATTTTACCTTCTTCATCGGAGAGAATGATGTTGCTGTAGCGGCCCATGACCTCCATGGTCAGTGTGAGGGTTACATGATCTCCCAACTCATTGATGGAGTCAAAGTCAAAATGCAGAAGCCGTTCCAGCTCCGGCTGCCGGATGGCCACCACCTTGGCCCCCAAAAGCTTCTTACGAAGCAGCATGCACAGCATGGGAGGCTGCTTGGGATTCTCCAAGGGAATGGTGGTAAAGTGCACCCGTGCCGAGTTTGCCCTGGCCGAGAACAACACCTTGCAGGCAGCCTCCCTGCTGCGGAAGGCAATGAGCAGTTCTTCTCGGTTGGGCTGGTACACCTTGTCCACGCGAGAACCCAGCAACTGCCCCTCCAGTTCTTGTTTGATATGCCGCAAAAATGCGCCGTCCAAAGCCATAGTTATGCAAATCCTTTCTGGTTATATGCTTTCTTACACCGTTTTCATGGGTGCTGTCTCCGTTTGAGAGAGGAGAAAAGCTGTATCAGGCACCCGCTTACGCAGGTACGAGGCCAAAAACTCCGCGAACACCTTCTCCGTGTGGTAGTGTCCTGCAGCTACACAGGTCAAACGTGAGAACGCGGCCTCCAGCTCTTCATGATGCTTCATTTCTCCCGTGAGGTAGGCGTCCGCTCCACGGCAAGCTGCCTGATGGATATACTCCCCACCGGCGCCGCTACACAGAAACACCCTCTGCACCGGACGGTCACCAGCACAGAACTTCACGTTGGGAACAGAGAGTTTCTCTTTGACCAGCTTTGCAAACTCCTCCGGCTCCAGAGGTTCTTCCAAGCTGCCGGAATAGAGGACACACTCCTCTCCGAACACGTCTTCTTGACGGAGGTTTTTCAGTCCCAATTTGCTGCCCAGGGCCACATTCACGCCACACACCGGCGACAAATCCAGATTGGTGTGGCAGCACAACGCGCCAATCCCACGGCTGGCCAGCTGATAGGCCACATCCTGGGGACCCAGGGACTTTAAGGGATGGAAGATGACAGGGTGATGAGAGATAATCAGATTGGCGTTCATAGAGGCTGCTTCTGCCACCACGTTGGGAGTGATGTCCAGTGCCAACAGCGCACGAGTCACCTCAGTGTTGCCATCGCCAACCAAAAGACCGGCATTGTCAAAATCCAGTGCGGTGGAAAAAGGCGCCGCCGCATTGATGATGTCGTAGATGTCACAAATTCTTGCCATAAGTACGTTCTCCTTTTCCAGTGAAACTTTGGGACCGCACCCGTTTCCTCAAAAGGAGATGTCCTCTCCCAAATACCGCTCCCCAATCTCCCGAATCCAGCTTTCCAACTGGGCAACGCCGGAGGCGTCACTGCGATGAAGCGCACCCGTCCGCTGAGCTGTCAGCTCCCGCAGAACTTTGCGGGCATAGGTGTCCACATGGGGCTCACCGGGAATCAGCTTACCCATCCAGGGATAGAGGGGATCCGTTTTCACAGGACTCCCAGCATATCCGGCACAAAATGCCGAGTACACCTTGCCGCCATCTTGGACGGCATGTTCCTCCAACACGACAAAGCCCAAGCGCTGCAAACCCTGCCGCAGCTCGGGCACGGAACTCATAGGCTGCAAAATCAGGCGCTTCTCCCCTTCCCGCAGCCATGGAGTCTTCTCCACAATGCGGAGGATCAACTCCCCGCCCATACCGGCAATGACAATATCCTCCGCCTCCTCCGGCGTCACCTGCCGAAGCCCGTCAGAAAGGCGCAGCGTCAATCCCTCGCCCACTTGGTATTTCTCACCGTCGCGGCGGGCGGCTTCCAACGGCCCGGGATTGACGTCACAGGCCAAGGCCCGGGGGATTTTGCCCATTTTCAGCAGCCAGATGGGCAGATAGGCATGGTCCGTGCCCACGTCGCACAGAGCGCTGCCCGGACGCACCAGATCTGCACACAGGGCCAATCTGGCTCCAAGGGTAAATAGTGGTCGCATAAATGAACTCCAGATACAACGCTGCCGCACGGCAGGAGATGTCGCGCGGCAGCAAGATTTGTTCTCACTTGTCCTTCAAATGCTCGTTGAGCTTTGCCACCAGTTCATCGGCGTCCACACCGTGAACGGCACAGGCCTGCTCCACCGTCTCGCCGCGGGAAGAAGGACAGCCAAGGCAATGCATTCCCATCTCCAGGAAAAAGGGAGCCGTGGTCCGGTCCAGGTCCAGGATCTCACCAATAATGGTATCTTTTGTGATAGAAGCCATTGCAATTTCCTCCGTTTCTTTTTTCTTTGTAATTATTATAATATCCTTTCTTCCGCTCCGCAACACAAAAATCGCAAAAAAACAGCGCCCCCGCTTCCGCTGGGACGCCTTTCTTCCTAATTATTCCCGCTCTTGCCGCATGCTGGCATAGCAGTCGCTGCAATAGACCGGACGATCCTCCCTGGGCTGGAAGGGCACCCGCGCCTCCTTGCCGCAAGCAGCACACACTCCGGTGTACATCTCCCGCTGAGGCTGGCCGTTGTTCTTTCTGGCCTGGCGGCAATCCCGGCACCGCTGGGGCTCATTTTGAAAACCCTTTTCCGCGTAGAACTCCTGTTCCCCTGCGGTGAACACAAACTCCTTGCCGCATTCTTTGCACACAAGCGTCTTATCCTGATACATGTTTCATTTCCTCTCTTTGATTCTCTTTGGACTCAGCCCATGCCTACAAGCGCTTCAGCTTGGAACGCACCCGATGCAGCGCATTGTCATAGGCCCGCACTGTGATCCCAGCGCGATTTGCCGCCTCGCTTCTGCGGTATCCGTTGAGGTAGAGAGCCAAGACCCGGCGCTCCAAGGGGGAAAGGGATACTCCCATCCTCTGCTGAAGGGACCGAAAGTCTTCCCGAAGCTCCAGCAGATCCTCGGGACCTGCCTCCACCGCGGCATCTCCGGCATCCTCCAACGGAACGGATTCGTTCAACGTTCGATTCCCGCTACTCACATGGCGCCGCACAGCGCTGGTCATCCGGTTGTAGACACACACACCGGCATAGGTGGAAAAGGACGCGCCTCCCTCCGGCCGGAAGGAGATGGCAGCTGCATACAGACCCAGCAATCCCTCTTGCCAAAGATCTTCCTTCTCCGGGGCGGCTGCACCTTCAAAGAGCTTCGCCTTTGCCCGGATGAGCCCCAGGTAGCGGGCGGAAAGCTCGGCAAAGGCATCCCCCTGACGCTCCCGCACCAGGGCGGCAAGCCGGGCATCGCTGCAATCCTGAAACTCCATGCTGCACCTCTTTTCCTGCCCCTTATGATATCCCAAAGCATCCATTTCGTCAAGATTCTGTTTCCAGAGGCAGTAATTCCCGGAAAGCTTACAACATTCGGTTGTTTTCTGCATCACTATGCTGTATAATAAAACTAAAAAGTACAGGATTTTTGGGAAAGATGGTGAAGAATCATGGTGGAAAAGATCTATAGTATGGGACTGTTTGGGCTGGACGCCTTCCCAGTGGAAGTGGAGGCCGACCTCTCTCAAGGCCTACCCGCTTTCGACTTGGTGGGCCTGCCGGACGCCGCTGTCAAAGAGTCCCGGGACCGCGTGCGGGCCGCCATGAAAAACTGTGGATTTGAGTATCCCGTCAGCCGCATCACCATGAATCTCGCCCCTGCAGACAAGAAAAAAGAAGGTCCTATTTACGACCTTCCCTTGCTGGTTGCCCTTCTGAAAGCTTCCCAGCAGCTCTCCTGTGCCACGGACGATGCCATCTTCTTGGGAGAGCTCTCTCTATCTGGAGAACTGAGACCAATTCGAGGACTGCTCCCCATGGCGGACAAGGCCAGAGCGGAAGGCTTCCGACGATTGTATGTCCCTGCCGCCAACGCCGGAGAAGGTGCTGTTATCGAAGGCATTGAAGTCTATGGAATCCGCGATGTGACCCAGCTGGTAGAGCATCTCCGGGGTATGCTGAAGCTCAGCCCGGCTCTTCCCCAATTCGACCAGAGCACCCCCACAGAGTTCTTAGACTTTGCCGATGTCAAGGGCCAGCAGGATGCCAAACGCGCTTTGGAGATTGCTGCCAGCGGCAATCACAACGTGCTATTCATCGGGCCTCCCGGCTCTGGAAAGAGCATGCTGGCCAAGCGCCTGCCCTCCATCCTGCCGAAGATGACCTTTCAAGAGGCACTGGAAACCACTAAGATTCATTCCGTCCGTGGCGAACTGCCCCCTGGAATTTCCCTGCTGCGGCAACGCCCTTTTCGTTCCCCTCACCACACGGTGTCCAATGTGGGATTGACCGGCGGTGGCTCCCCGCCCTTGCCCGGGGAGATCTCCCTGGCACACAATGGCGTTCTGTTTCTGGACGAGCTCCCTGAATTCCCACGACCGGTGATGGAAGCTCTCCGTCAACCCATGGAGGACCGGGTTGTGACCATCTCCCGTGCTGTGGGGACCCACGCCTATCCCTGCCGGTTTATGCTGGTGGCTGCGATGAATCCCTGTCCCTGCGGTTATTTCGGCCATCCCACCCATCCCTGTCTGTGCTCCTCCCGCGAGGTAGAGCGCTATCTGGGGAAGATTTCCGGACCTCTGCTGGATAGAATCGACCTGCACATCGAAGTGAGCTCCGTGCCTTTTGAACAGCTCTCCTCCACCAGCCAAGAAGAATCTTCTGCAGAGATCCTGCAGCGGGTCTCCGCAGCACGGAATCTCCAAAACCAGCGCTATGCAGGGAAGCCCTACACCTGCAACGCAGATATCCCTGCTGGGGACCTACAGGAGATGTGCCAAACCACACAGGACGCCCAACTTCTGCTGCAAAACGCTTTTGAGACTTTGGGATTTTCCGCACGGAGTTACAGCCGCGTGTTGAAAGTGTCTCGCACCATTGCCGACTTGGATAACTCGGAGAAAATCACCATAGACCACGTGACCGAAGCCATTCAATACCGCACCTTGGACCGGAAGTACTGGATGGACCGTTAGAGCGCAAAAAAGCCGCCCACTCCACGGAGGAGGGGCGGCTTTCTGCTGCCATTTATTTAGCGGTTGCTGTCAAACTGGCTGATATTGTCCGGGAAATGGAACCCGTAGGTATTCTTTGTCCAATATCCGCTGCTGTGATAGGCCTCATAGTAGTTGCCAAAGAAGAAGATCTTGCACTCTGCCAAACGGCGATACACCAGGCCTGAAATACCGCCGGTATTCCACTGGAGGAAGTTGTTGGCAAGGACGGTGGAATCCGCCCAGCCCAAGTCACAGGGAGCACTGCCTGAAAGCCGCACATATCCTGCGGGCATCCAGCCTACCTGGCCGCTGGAGGTGGTCACCTGGTACCAAACCTCCTGCTGAGTGGAAGAACGGTAGTCCTTGTATGCCTTCACGATAACAGTGCTGCCCAGAGACAGCGAAGTCACCAGATTGCTGTTGATACTCGTGCTGGAGTACACCGGCGCTTTCCCAAGATCCACGTCCGTGACGTTCACCGTACCAGTACGTGGGCTGGAACTGGAAATCCCTCTGGGATCTGTAGCGTTGAGCATGGCCAGGCAGTACCCATACTGGGTGGAGAGCACTCCGGAACCGTGGTTATACACAAAGCTAGTCAAGGCATCGAACTGGGCCTGACTCATCTTGATGTTGTTGCTCTTTCGGAAGTTTTCCACCGCATCTCCATAGCTACCATTATTCACCATATTCACCAGCTGAGCATATGCCTCCTCCTCGGTCAGGTTGTTGTAGAAGGAGGAGTTCTTTTGCACAACGTAGCCATAGCCCACGGTGGGATTGCCCGTGGCAATGTTGTCATCACGGATCTCGGAGATCAGGCCCTCAAAGTTGGCCAGCACCGCAATGCCATCTCCGCTGGGAATCCTGGAATCATAGGTGGCCGTGGTGGAGCTGACATTGCTCGCAGTCACCCGCATGGTGAACTCATAGTAGTCCGTGGACCAAGTACCCGCCGCCACAGTGTTGGAATACGCGCGAATGGTGTAATCACCAGCAGCACTGAACTGCACAGTCCGACGGAAAACCTTCACCGTGTTGGTGGGCAATCCGTGAGTGGAAGTCTGGCTGGCAGTTTCAGACTCTGTGGCAATATAGGCGCCCTGTGCAGGACCGTCCACAATGACAAATCGCATCTCTGCCCGGCTGGTATCCGTAATGCCAACCAGGTCAAAATTGGTGTTTACAGGTACGATATTACCGTCAGCATAGGCAAAACGCACGGGCTCTGCCGCAGTGACTGTAACCTGACAGGTTGCCTTCGCTCCTGCACCGTCGGTAAAGGTGATCGTAGCAGTGCCGGGCTTCACGCCGTACAGCATGGCACCCTGGCTGTTGCCGCCATAGCTCACCGTATAGCCGGTGGAAACCACACTGGAATCACTGCTCTCCCAATACATGGCCCCAATATTGGAGGTGACAGAACCGTCCAGACGGACACTCTCATACTGAGAAATGGTCAGCTTTGTACTGCTGAGGGAAGCACCTGTGGCAGTCCCTCCACCGCCTCCAGAGGCGTTGTCCACCACATACTCACCGCTGACATAACCAGTGAGGCCGCCTTGGGTCTTGACGCCCAACCATCCGTTACTCTCTACAGAGGTGACGGTAATCACCGTTCCCGTGGCCAAGGTGGTAATGGCGGTATAACTAGTTCCGGGGCCACTGCGCAGACGCAAACTGGGTTCCGCTGTGACACGCACCTTCTGACCCACGTAGAAACCGTCTCCCGGATCGGGATCGGGATCAGGATCAGGCTCCGGCTCAGTGAAAGCTTGGTATGTAAACGCCACATACTCCTGGCTAACATAACCGGTAGCTCCTGTTTTCGTCTTCACCCCAACCCAGCCATTGGACACTGAGGTGACAGAAAGCAACGTGCCCACACTGAGCACCTCAATGGGATCGTAGCTGGTGCCAGGACCTTTGCGCATCCGCAGACCGCCCACGGCAATCACGCGCACTGTGTCTCCGGTTTTGATCGTTTCCTCCACCGGGTCCGCTGCTTCTGCGATATGTTCAAAAGCCCAATACGTGGTGGCTACGTCTTCAAACTCCTGCAGGGTCTTATCCGCCGCAAAACCATCGCCGGTACGTCCCAAGGCGTTATTCAGAATCGCCGTGACCTGGGACCGCTTGAGCGTGTCCTCAGGACGGAAAGTCCCATCGTCAAAGCCGCTGATCCATCCCATGGAAGCTGCGGAACAGATGACCTCTTCCGCCCAATGCCCCTCGATATCGGTAAATGATGCCGTTCCGGTCTCCATCTCGAAGCACTTGGCCAAAGCAGTCACAAACTCTGCTCGGGTCACCGTGTTGTTGGGACGGAAAGTGCCATCGCCATATCCACTGAGCACTCCCACATCCACCAGTACATTGACGGCAGTGTAATACCACTGACCCTGGGACACGTCGGAAAAGTGCCCCTCCTGTACCGCAGGTTTTGCCGCCAACAGATTGTACAGCACCTGCGCCATCTCTGCCCGGGTCATGCTCCGCTCCGGGAAGAACCGAGAGCCAGACTCTCCGGACATATAGGCCTTATGGCCGGTGGTTACCAACAAAGGATATGCACCGTAGGTCTCCTCCTTGGTGTTCTCCAGAGATGAGGTTTCCTCTTCTTCGCCCTCTTCTCCATCCAGGGCATCCTCCGAAGCCGTCTCCTCCTCAAGCGTTGAGGATTCCGAGGACTCCTCCAAAGCTGAAGAGGCCTCTTCTCCGCTAGAAGTTCCCGTCTCCGGCTGGGTAGTCTCCTCCTGATCATCGTTCTGGGGGGAATCTGCAACCGAGGACTCTTCCTCCTGTGAGACCACTTCTGTGTCTGACGAAACAGTCTCCGCCAGGGCAGCTGGAGCCGGCAGTATCAACAACAGTACCAGCAACAACGCCACCCATGTGGCGAACGTTCTCTTTTTCGTATTTCCCACAATTGACCTCCTAAACGGACATTATAATGCCCGATTTGCGAAAATAGTCGGATATATTATAGCTTAAAGATTACAAAATTGCAATCTTTTGGGCACACAATTCACACTTCCCAGAAATTTCAAGAAAAAAGGCCGCCGCATTTTCTGCGGCAGCCTTTCTATAATATTCAGTAAAACACTTACAGCTTTTCCACCAAAGCCTTGGTATCCCGAGCAATCACCAGCTCCTCGTTGGTGGGGATGACATAAACCTCCATGGTGGAATCGGGAGTGGAGATCTTGCCTTCCTTGCCGCGAACCATCTCCTCATTGAGGGCGGAATCCAGTTTCACACCCAGGAAAGACAGATAGTCGCAAACCACCTGACGGTGATGTGCCTGGTTCTCGCCGACACCGGCAGTGAAAACAATGGCATCGCAGCCACCAAGAGCCACCAGGTAGCCACCGATAAACTTGGAGATCTGGTACTCCAAAATGTCGTGGGCCAGCTTGGCACGCTCGTTGCCTTCGGCAGCAGCCTTGGTCACGTCACGGTCATCGCTGGAAACACCGGAGATGCCCAGCAGACCGGACTTCTTGTTGAGCACCTGATCCATCTCGGAGGGGGTCAGATGCTCCTTCTCCATGATGAAGGTGACCACGGAGGGATCCAGGGTGCCGGTGCGGCTGCCCATCATAAAGCCATCCAGGGGAGTCAGGCCCATGCTGGTGTCAATCACCTTGCCGCCGTCAATGGCAGTGATGGAGGAACCATTGCCCAGATGGCAGGTAATCATCTTCATATCCTTGATATCCCGGCCCATGAGCTGAGCGCAGCGATGGCTTACGTAGCGATGAGAAGTGCCATGGAAGCCATAGCGCCGCACAGCGTATTTCTCGTAATATTCATAGGGAACATTAAACATGTAGGCCTTGGGAGGCATGGTGGCGTGGAACGCAGTGTCGAACACCACAACTTCGGGTACGCTCTCGCCAAACACCTCGCGGCAAGCGCGAATGCCCTGGCTGTGAGCCTTGTTGTGCAGCGGTGCCAGGGGAATCAGGCTCTCGATGTCCTCGATGACCTTTTCCGTCACCAAAACGGACTCGTGGAAGATGGAGCCGCCCTGCACGATACGGTGTCCCACAGCGGAAACCTCATCCAGGTTCTTGATCACGCCGTACTCCTCGTCGATGAGGGCATTCTTCACCTGCATGAAAGCAGCAGCATGGTCCAGCATATTCACATTCTTTTGCAGCTCACGGCCATCGGCAGTCTTGTGGGTGAAAATACCGCCGGGCATACCAATACGCTCACAGTTGCCCTTGCAGACCATCTGTTCGTTGTCCATGTCGATGAGCTGATACTTCAAAGAAGAACTGCCCGCGTTGATGACGAGAATTTTCATGTTTCGAATCTTTCCTTTCCAATCAATACCCCGGAAAAAGTCCTTGGCGCGGCAAAGCGCCCCAAACCTGCGTCACAGCCGCTTAGGGATCTTCCGGGCGCCATTTTTTGTCTGCCCCTTGTATGGGGAGGCTCGTTGATGTAAAATAGTTTGCAGTCTAAGCAGCTTTATTTTAGAACATTTCCCGCGCAAATTCAAGGAGTTTTATTGGAAAATGCAGGAGAAATTGAAGATTTCCGCCGTTATCTGCGAATTGAATCCACTTCACAGCGGTCACAAGGCCCTATTCACCCATGCCAAACAGAAGTTTGACGGGCTGGTATGCCTGCTTTCAGGGAATTACGTCCAGCGGGGAGAACCCGCCATCCTGGACAAGTGGGCTCGCACAAAGCTGGCCCTTCTGGCCGGTGCGGACCTGGTCATTGAACTGCCCCTGCCTTGGGCACTCTCAGGGGCGGAGCGTTTTGCCGCAGGGGGCGTTGCCCTTGCCAGGGCCTTGGGCTGTGTGGATACCCTGCTCTTCGGCGGGGAAACTGTGGACATTGCTCCCCTTTGGGAGTTGGCTAAAGCCCTCACCTCCCCGGATTTTTCCGCCTTGCTCCGACAAGAGGATGATGGCAGCTCCTTCGCCTTGCGACGGCAGCGAGCTGTCGCGAGGCTGGTTGGGGAATCCACTGCTGCACTGTTGGAACGCCCCAACTGTATTTTAGGAGTGGAATACCTGAAAGCCATCCTCGCCCAAGGCGGAGGTCTTTCCGCAGAGGTCTTCCCCAGGCTGGGGGCGGGCCACGATATCCCGGAGTCCAACGGGCCCCTGCTCTCTGCAAGCCACGCCCGGCAGCTGCTGGGGGCTGGAGAGTTCCCCCTGGGACGGCTTCCGGAAGAAACGCTGCTGCTCTGGAAGGAGCTGACCGCCAAAGGACAATGTCCCGCCTCTCTTGCGCGGTTGGAGATGGCGGTGCTGTGCCGCCTGCGCTCCATGACGGTGGAAGATTTCGCCGCTCTGCCGGACATCAGCGAAGGTCTTGAGTACCGGTTGTACAAAGCTGCCCGTCATGCAATCAGGCTGGAGGAGTTCTATGAACTGGTCAAATCAAAGCGGTACTCTCACGCTCGGGTACGGCGGTTGGCTATGGCTGCCTTTCTGGGGTTGACTGCGGGTGTTCCAACGCTCCCTCCTTATCTGAGGGTGCTGGGAATGACCTCCACAGGCGGGGCAATTTTAAAGCAGGCATCCCCCACCTTGCCCTTAGCGCTGCGCCCGGCTGATTTCCAGCGCTTGGGTGGAGAAGCCTTGGCGCTCTTTGAGCAGGAGGCCCGCGCTGACGACCTATACGCCCTGGCACTTCCCAAACCCCAAGCCTGCGGAAGAGATTACACAGAGAAGCTTATCAAACTACCATAAAAAACAGCGGCCCGGATACACTCCAAGCCGCTTTCTATTTGGCAATTTCTCATTGCAGATTTCGCAATCCTTTGGGGTAGTGGTTCTTCAACCGGCCTCCTGATGCCTTGCCAAATCCCATGGGGATCCCCCCAGCGCAGAGAGCCGTGTATCCCTTGCCATCACAGTCAATCTCTTCCCCTCTGAGGAAGGCTAGAAGCTGGGGAGCGTCCCAGGAAAGATCATGAATCTGCCGGCACTCCTCTTTTTTTGCTGCTTGAAACACCCCGTGAGATGGCTCCAGACGGCGGCCTTTTTGATGGGCCAGCTCCACACCTGCCCGCAGCACACCCAAACGGTCCAGCTCCGGAGCACCCTGGGGAATCAGCACTACCCGATCCCCAAAGCGAGCTGCTGTCCCGGGATAGGGGATAGTGAACAGCTCTTCAAACAGAGCTCGGACCTCCGGGTCCTCCTTTTTGGTGAGGTACTGGGAAAAGCTCCCGGCAAGGCAGGAGTTCTCCCCCACCCGTTGGAACTTGGCCACAAAGTGCCCCTCTCCCCCATCCATAGGATAGATGCGACACACGGGCAGACCATTTACTCCGGGACGCCCAAAGGGAAGGTTCACGGGAAGCAACACAAACTCTGGATGGGCGGAAAGGAACCAGTTTACGTTCTCCTCGTTCTCCTCCCGGGAAAAGGTACAGGTGGAGTACACCAGCACGCCCCCCTCTTTGACAGCCAGGGCGGCAGAATCTAAAATGGCTCTCTGACGCTGGGCGCATGCGGCGGGCGCTTGAGGTGTCCACTGGGCTACAGCTTCCGGATCCCGGCGAAACATCCCCTCACCGGAACAGGGGGCATCCACTAACACTCGATCAAAAAAGCCCTGCAATGCTTCACACAGCTGCTGAGGATGGCAGGAGGACACCACCGCGTTCCGAACACCTAGCCGCTCCACATTGGATGCCAACACCTGGGCACGGCTTTTGACAATCTCATTGGACCAGAGCAGGCCCTCACCCCCAAGAAGCCCGGCAATCTGAGTGGACTTGCCCCCCGGGGCGGCGCACAAATCCAGCACCCGTTCTCCTGGCTGAGGATCCAGCACTGTGACTGCGGAACAGGCCGATGGCTCCTGGACATAGAACAACCCGGCATGATGGGCGGGCAGCCGTCCGATCCCCTCCACTTCCCCGGGAAAGGTAAAGCTCAAGGGCGAAAAGGCGGTGGGGACTATGGGAAACGGCAAGCTCTCTATCAGCTGGTCCTCTCTGCATTTCAGGGGATTGCGCCGCAATCCCCGCTGGGAAGGCTGCTCCGTAGTTTTTAAAAAATCGGGATACTCCGGTCCCAACAATGCCTCCATCTCCTGCAGAAATTCCTTTGGCAATTCCATAAACTTCCACACTCCCTTCCGCATAGAGACGCCCCCATCCTCCCACACTATGGTCGGAAAGGGGCGAAGCTTTATGAGCAATAAACGCAAAAACAAGTCCTTCGAAAACTCCCGCAATCAGCAGGAGAACAATCAGGCCCGCAATCCTCAGCAGGAAGTGCCGGATTACGGCTCCAAGAGCCAGAACCAGCAGCCTAAAATGAACCAAAAAGACTGCCGCGGCTAACTGACGTTTGGGGGAGCTGGATGCTTTGCATCTCCCTTTTGACGGCGCTTTTGCCGCCAAAACCACCAAACCTCAGCACAAGTTCATTCTCTTTTGGGGACGCATTGCAGAGAGTATTTTCTGCAATGCGTCTTTCTTTTTACTTCTGCCGCTTCTCCTTCAGACTCTGCAAGAGCTCCTTGAGGGAACGGTCATCCGGATGCATGGGCCGAAATCCCTCCCCTGTTACCTGAGCTGCTTCGCCTACAATAACAAAGGCGTGCTTATCCTCTTCGCGGATGATCCGCTGCAGCTGGAACACTTCAAACCGCCGCACCACGCAGAGCATGGTTTCGCTGGGCTCTCCCGTGTAGCCTCCTTGAGAGTCCAAATAGGTGACCGTGCGCTCCAGCTCTTGAATCACCCGGTCCCCCATAGCGCGCACCTTTGGGGACATGACAAAAAACAACTTTCCCGTACCGGCATCCACGCCGTACAAAAATGCGTCGATCAGCCGGGTGGACACGAAAATGACAATACAGGCATAAATGGCATTCTCAATACTTCCATAGACAAAGGCGGAAACGGCCACAACGACGCCGTCCACTGCCAGCATCAACTTGCCCATGGACAGATGGGGCAGCCGGCGTCCCAGCAGTCGAGCCACCAGGTCCGTACCGCCAGTGGTGGCTCCCCGAATGAAGATCAGGGACAAACCAACACCCTCGCAGGCGCCTGCGCACAGGGCCACCAAAATGGGATCCCCACGATACGCCGGAAGCCAGGAAAACACATCAATCATAAAAGAGGTGAGAAAAATGGCAGCCATGGTCTTGGCCACCAGCTTCCAACCAATCTCCATCACTGCCCAGATCACGATGGGCGCGTTGATCAAAAAGGCCACCAGACCGATCGGCGTGCCAAATACGTAATTGAGCATGGTGGCAATACCGGTTACGCCTCCTGCGGCAATGTTGTTGGGCGCAGTAAAGATATTGACCTCCGCCGCATACACGATAGACCCAATCACCAGAAAAAACAGATCCAAAATTAAGGTTTTCACTTTGGCTGCCCGCATCCCATCGCTCCTTTCTCCTATTGTGCCTTCCGTTCCTCCATGATCTTCTCAAAGAGCTCTCGCAGCCGAGCACTATCCCCTTTGAGATACAAATATCCAAACAGCGTCTCCAGGGCTGTTGCACCGTGATAATCTGCCACCTCCGCATTCTTGGGAACATGCCCCACATGGGCGTTGCGCCCCCGCAGAGCCATATCCCGCTCCTCCTGGGAGAGGTCCGGCCACAACAGCTCCAATGCGTGAGCCTGAGCCTGGCAGCGGACCAACTCCACCTTGCGGCTGTGCAATTTCTTCACCGGGCAATTTCCCTGGGAAACCAGGTATTCCCGCACCAGCAGCTCGAACACCCCATCCCCCACAAAGGCCAGGGGCAACGGGCTCAAACCCTGGGGCGTTCCACCCTGTAACAGCTTTTCCAATGACGACGCTCCTTACTCCACAAAGTCGAATTCCAGGTCATACATGTCCACAGTATCCCCTTCTTGACAGCCTGCCTGGCGCAGGGCGTCGATCACCCCGGTTTCAATCAGGACGCGCTGGAAATACTGCAGGGACTCTGTATCGTCAAAGTTGACGCTATTCATAATCTTCAGCAACCACGGCGCCTTGACAAAATACACGCCGTCGTGATTCTGAATCTCAACCTGACCCCGCTGGAGCTCTTCCACAGGCTGAAGCACCGGTGCCTCAGCCTCATACCGGCGGATGGGCGGCAGCTTGGAAAGCTCTTCCAGCACTTTGTTCAGCAGGGGATCCACACCCTCGCGGATGGGAGCCATAATGGGGAAGAACCAATAGCCCTGCTCCTTGACAAAGGCCTCAAACTCAGCGATCTGCTCCTCCGTGGCCAGGTCGCACTTATTGCCTGCCACCAGCATGGGCCGCTGGGCCAACTCCGGATTGAACCGGGCCAGCTCCCGGTTGATGATCTCAAAATCCTCCTTGGGATCCCGGCCCTCACTGCCGGAGACGTCCACCACATGGATAAGCAGCCGGCAGCGCTCCACATGGCGCAGGAACTGATGCCCCAGACCCACGCCTTCCCAGGCTCCCTCAATCAAGCCGGGAATATCAGCCATGACAAAAGACTTCCCCTGGGGCATGGTGACCACACCCAGCACGGGAGTCAAGGTGGTGAAGTGATAATTGGCAATGTTGGGCTTAGCCTGGCTGACCACCGAGATCAGCGTGGATTTTCCCACGTTGGGGAAACCTACCAGGCCCACATCGGCCAAGAGTTTTAGCTCCAGCTGGACCTCCATCTCCTCACCGGGGGTTCCAGGCTTGGCAAACCGAGGCACCTGACGGGTGGGAGTGGCAAAGTGGCTGTTGCCCCAGCCGCCCTTGCCGCCTTTGGCAATCACCTGAGGCTCTTCCCCGGACATATCCGCCAAAAGTCTGCCGGTAGCCACGTCCTTGACCAGGGTACCCCTGGGCACGCGGATCACCAGGTCCGGGGCGCTTTTGCCAAAACAGCGGTTGCCCCGTCCATTTTCTCCCCGATGGGCCGTATACTTGCGCTTGTAACGGAAATCCGCCAAGGTGGACAGGTTGTCATCCACCTGGAAGACAATGCTGCCTCCCTTGCCGCCGTCACCTCCGTCCGGTCCGCCAGCGGCCACGTATTTTTCCCGGTGGAAGGAGACGGCACCGTCGCCCCCGTCCCCGGCTTTTATCAAGATCTTCGCGGTGTCGATAAACATGGCAGTGTCCCCTTTCTCTCTGAAGAAAAAGGCTTCTTCCGGCAGTGCCCGAAGAAGCCCTTGGATGCTTGTTTTGCCGTCGCGCTTACTCAGCGTAAACGCTGACCTTCTTGCGGTCGGCGCCCATGCGCTCGAACTTCACCTTGCCGTCCACCAGGGCGAACAGGGTGTCGTCAGAACCGCGGCCCACGTTGGTGCCGGGATGGATCTTGGTGCCCCGCTGCTTAACGAGGATGTTGCCGGCCAGCACAAACTGTCCGTCGGCCCGCTTGACGCCCAGACGCTTGGACTCGGAATCGCGGCCGTTCTTGGTGGAGCCCATACCTTTTTTATGGGCGAAAAGCTGGATATTGATCTTCAGCATGACGATCGTCTTCCTTTCTTTGAAAAATGTGGATTTAGACCTCCAAATAGGTCACCTGCAATGCCTGCGGATACTGTTCCTCCAGGCCTTGAAGGTGAAGCTTCAGTCCCAGGAGCAAGTCCCTGCAAAGGGAAACGTCCTTGGGTTCAACCCGAAAATACATCTCACCCTCGCTGGCTCGCAGTGAGAGCGGAGTAACATGAACCACCTCTGTAAGGGTGTTCACCGTCATATAGGCGGCTGAGGAAATGGCAGCACATACAATGTCCTGGCCCTCTTCCCCCTGTCCTGCGTGGCCCTCCATCAGGAAGCCCTGGCAGGCGCCTTCCGGGTCGGTCAAAAAACGGACGCAGACCATAACTTAGGCCTTCACAGCCTCAATCTGCACCTTGGTGTAGGGCTGACGATGGCCCATCTTCCGCTTGGAGTTCTTCTTGGGCTTATAGGTGAACACGGTGATCTTCTTGGCCTTGCCGGTCTTGACCACCTTGCCGGTGACAGAAGCGCCCTCCACATAGGGGGTGCCGATCTTAGTGCCCTCTTCGCCGAACACGGCCACCACGGGGAATTCCACGGTGTCGTTCTCAGCGGCGTTCAGCTTCTCCACATAGATCACGTCGCCGTACTGCACTTTGTACTGCTTACCGCCGGTCTCGATGACTGCAAACATTCTCTTTTCATCCTTTTCTTTGATCTCGCTGCTCTCGGGCGGAGCCTGAGCTCACTTGGAAATGGGCAGAACTCACCCACAGCCCGCAACATGCGGCTTATACAGTGTACCATAAGGAATGCCGGAAGTCAAGAGATCCCTTTGGTTTTTGTCTGCTTTTTGGCGCTCACCAGCACTTGGACTCCTTCTCCATCCTGGGTGCGCACTGCATGAATGGTCTCCTTCCGGTTATACACAGCCAAAATCAAGGAAAGAACCACGTTCAACAGGGTGACACAACCCAGCAGCAGCTTTCCTCCATTCATCCGACGAGGCCGGTGTTTGGCATACACCCTGCCAGCTCCGGCACAACCTTGGCTGCCAGGGGGCAGATCCCATGGTTTTTTCATTGGGCGCTCCTTTCTCCCTTCATCTCCTGCAAAATCCACCGGTGAATCTCTTGCGCTGTTTCCTCAGGAGTGAGGCTGGTGGTATCCAGCAGACCCATCGGAGGGGTCGTTGTTCCGGCATTGTCCCGAAGCCAACTGTTGAAATCCACGGAAGAGGAGGCCCAGGCAGGGTCCGTAACCCCTCGGCGGGCCACTCGCTGGCGAAGCGCCTCTTCCTGGCAGACAAGAGCCAAATAGTGCAGGCTGGAAAAGAGCTCCCGTTCCGGACGGTTTTCCAATTGCTCCGGCACACAGCAGCCGCACAGCACCACCGGCTTCCCGCCTTGGGCAATATTGGCGCACAACCGCATCCACAGGCTGCGGTAAGGGGCATAGAGATTTTCCGAGGTATTCCAGCGTTCCTCCCAAAGGAGATCACTTTCCAGCACCAGATAGTCCTGCTCCCGTTGAAATAGCAGCTGGCAAGCGGTGGATTTTCCCACGCAGGAAGCTCCAGTCACCAGAAATAGGGGCAATCGTTTTGTCGGCTCCACAGGGACACTCCCCTTTTACTTTTTGTACTCCTGCTCACAGTACTGGCAGCGGTAGCGGTGAGCTTCCTCGTCGCAGAGAACAAACACCTGATCCACATGCTCCACCGAAGTGATACAACGGGGATTCTTGCAGGATACCACGTTCACCAGCTGTTTGGGCAGGGGCGGCTTTTTCTTGCTGACCAGCTTTCCCTCCACTATGGTGGACACCGTGGCGTTGTCGTCAATAAAGCCCAGCACGTCCAAGTCGATATTCATGACGCCGTCAATTTTGATGATGTCTTTTTTGCCATATTTCGTGCTGCGGGCATTCTTGATGATGGACACACAGGTATCCAGCTTGTCCAGCTCCAGCAGCTCATAGATGCGCATGCCCAGGCCTGCGGTAATATGGTCGATTACAATGCCGTTTTCGATGCTGTCAATATTAAGCATAGTTTGCCCTCCTTTTATTCACAGTCCAAAACCCCGGGGGCCAGACCCAACAGGGTAAGGATCAATGCCATGCGGACAAACACGCCTCCACGGGCCTGCTCAAAGTACATGGCACGGGGATCGTTGTCCACCTCGGGGGCAATCTCGTTGACTCTGGGCAGGGGATGCAGCACTGCCAATTCCGCCTTGCCAAGATCCAGTTTCTTCTGGGTCAACACGTAGGAATCTTTCAACCGGACGTAGTCTTCCTCGTTGAAAAAGCGCTCTCGCTGAACTCGCGTCATGTAGAGGATATCCAGCTCAGGCATGACCTCTTCCATGGTGCGCACCTCACGCCAGGGATGGCCGGAGGGAATCACCACTTCTTTCAGGATATAGCTGGGCACCCGCAGCTCCTCAGGAGAGATGAAGATGAAGTTTACATCCTCATACCGCACCAGGGATTTAATCAGGGAATGCACGGTGCGTCCAAATTTCAAGTCGCCGCACAGGCCGATGGTCACCCCGTTGATCTTTCCCCGCTTCCGGCGAATGGTCAGCATATCCGCCAAAGTCTGGGTGGGATGCTGATGGCCGCCATCACCGGCGTTGATCACAGGAATCTTGGAGTAGCGGGACGCAACATAGGGACCGCCCTCCTTGGAGTGCCGCATGGCAGCAATGTCCGCATAGCTTGAGATCATGCGGATAGTATCGGCAACGCTCTCGCCCTTGGTGGCAGAGCTGCTGTCCGCTGAGGCAAACCCCAACACTTTGCCGCCCAAGCGCATCATCGCTGACTCAAAGCTCAAGCGGGTACGGGTGCTGGGCTCATAAAACAACGTGGCCAGAATCTTCCCATCACAGGCGTGGGCGTAATCCTGGGGCCGGGCGAGAATCTCCTCCGCCAGAGAGAGCAAACGGTCTGTCTCCTCTCTGGAAAAATCCATCGGGTCAATCAGGTGTCGCATAACATTCCCCTTTTCCTTTCGATTTTATTTTCATTATAACCCTAAGCGGGAAATATGCAAGAAAAAAGAACCATTCTTCCAGCAGGGCGATACCCCACAGAAAACAAACTTGGACATAGAAAAGGCGCTGGAGAAGTGATTCTCCGGCGCTTTTTCATGAAGTTTATTCCTCTTCTTCCTCTTCGGGAGCGTCCCAGTTGTGCCAGACGTTCTGCACGTCGTCGTTGTCCTCCAGGAGATCCAGCATCTTCTGCATCTTGGTGATGGTGTCCTCGTCCTCAATCTTGGTGTAAGTATCGGGAACCATCTCCACCTCGGCGGAAACGAACTCGTAGCCCTTCTGCTCCAGGTCCTCACGAACGCCGCTGAAATCAGCGGGCTCAGTGGAAATCTCAAAGACATCTTCGTCGGCGGCAAAATCAGAAGCACCTGCCTCCAATGCGTCGGTCATCACAGTGTCCTCATCCAGGCCCTCGCGCTCGATCACAATGACGCCCTTCTTATTGAACATAAAGGACACGCAACCCGTAGTGCCCAGGTTACCGCCAAATTTATCAAAAGCGTGGCGCACATCTGCGGCGGTACGGTTCCGGTTATCGGTCAAAGCCTCCACAATCACGGCTACGCCGCTGGGGCCATACCCTTCGTAGGTGACGTTTTCATAATTGTCATTGCTGCCTTCGCCAGCAGCCTTCTTAATAATACGATCAATGTTGTCATTGGGGACGTTTGCAGCCTTTGCCTTGGCAATGGCATCCCGCAGACGGGAGTTCGCAGCAGGATCTGCGCTGCCGCCCTCTTTTACGGCCACAGCCAACTCACGGCCGATTTTAGTAAAAATCTTCGCCTTGGCGCCATCGGCCTTTTCCTTTTTCCGTTTGATGTTGTTCCATTTAGAATGTCCTGACATGATTCAACCGCCTATCCAAACTAGAGTTTCTTTTCGGTATTCTATCACATTTTTTGCAGGATTTCAAGAGCGATTGCCTCAGCGTTCTCCTGAGTCTCCCGCCAACGCTCCTCGCCCAGGTCGGTCCCCTCCCACACAGCACAGCCGGACAGGGTGGTGTTCATCACCGAGAATGCCCGCTCCAGCTGATGGGAACAGACCTCCACGCCAAAGCTCTCCTGGGATCCCATGGTCAAGAGCAGCACGGCCTCCCGGTGCTTTTTGATAGGTGGCCGTTTGCCCAAAGAAAAACGCGCCTCAAAATACCGCTGGGTCCGATCCAGCCAGGCCTTCACTGGTGCTGGAAAGGAATAATTGTAAACAGGGCTGGCCACCACCAGCAGGTCACATTTGCGCAGGGCTTTGTCCAAGGGGTCCAGGTCCTCAAAGGCGCAGGACTCCTCCTTGGCGCAAGCCCCGCAACCAGTACAGGGGTGGGGAGAGAGTTCATAAAGATCCACCTGCTCCACCTCCCAGTCGTGATTCTCCCGGAAGGGATGGAGAAACGCCTCCAACAGCCGATGGGTGTGCCCGTGGCCGTGAGGGGATCCAAACAGCACCAACAGTCTCTTCTTTTGGGAAAACAAGGACATGGAACCACCACCTTCCGAAATTGCTCAGGACAGCCTCAACCCAGGATGCCCAAGTGCTCCAACAGGATCTTCAGTCCCATGAGGACCAAAATGACGCCGCCCACCAATTCTGCCTTACTCTTATACTTGGCGCCAAACAGGCTGCCCACTTTGACTCCCACCATGGAGAGCACAAAGGTGATGCATCCAATAAAGCTCACTGCAGCACCGATATTCACACTCAAAAAGGCAAATCCGACACCCACAGCCAGGGCATCGATGCTGGTTGCAATTGCCATGGGAAGCATGGCCTTGACCGACAGAGATGCATCGGGACATTCCTCCTCCTTGGAGAGGGACTCCCGAATCATGTTGCCGCCGATAATCGCCAGCAAGCCAAAGGCGATCCAGTGGTCGATGGCAGTGATCTGGGCGCGAAACTGCACCCCCACAAAATACCCCAACAGGGGCATCAGTGCCTGAAATCCACCAAACCACAGGCCCACCAGGGCCATCTGACCCACATTCACCTTTCTAAGAGCCAGACCCTTACATACCGCCACGGCAAAGGCGTCCATAGAAAGTCCTACCGCCACCAGGAATAATTCCAGCAAACCCATTGTTTTTACCCTCCAAACTGATTTTCTCTGTGCTCTCCGCGCATGAAAAAAGACTCGCGGAAAACACCCCGTCCTTGTTTTTGACAGGCATTTTCCATGAGTCTCGTTTTTTCAGGCAATACCAGATCCTTCGACCAATGTGTTGACATTGCCGCGGCTGTGCCGCAAACTACTCCCCCATGTGATATCGGCGCTGGCCGACATGGCTTAGATTATAGCCCACATTGGGGCAGTAAGTCAAGGCAAACATAGAGGAGAGCTCTCCTGCGTCACAGCTTCCAGATATCCCGGTTGTACTCCGCGATGGATCGGTCTGAAGAGAAATACCCGGCCTTGGCAATGTTGATGAGCATCTTCTTCGCCCAGGCCTTTCGATCCTCAAACTCTTCCAGCACACGCTCCTTGGTGCGGATGTAGTCTTTCACGTCCAGCAGCGCCATGAACCAATCCTTGCGCGTCATGTCCTTGTACAGGCGGGCCAGATTTTCCGGGTCCCCCAGACGCATCATCTCAGGGCTGATGATAAAGTCCACCAGGTCCGTGATCTCCGGATCCTTGCCGTAGTACTCCCAGGGATGGTAGGCGCTCTTTTCATAAAGCTCCATCACCGTCTCGCTGGACTGGCCGAAGATATAGACATTCTCCTCCCCTGCCAGGTCGTGGATCTCCACATTGGCGCCATCCATGGTGCCCAGGGTCACGGCGCCGTTGAGCATAAACTTCATATTACTGGTGCCGCTGGCCTCTTTGGAAGCCAAGGAAATCTGCTCGGAAATGTCACAGGCGGGGATCAATTTCTGGGCCCAAGTGACGTTGTAGTTTTCCACCATGTGCACCTTCAGCCAGGGGCTGACCTCCGGGTCCTTGGAGATAAATTCCTGCAGGCACAGCAGCAAATGAATGATGTCCTTGGCGATGATATAAGCAGGCGCGGCCTTGGCACCAAACAGCAGCGTAATGGGACGCTTGGGCTTGTGGCCGGCTTTGATCTGCTTGTATTTCCAGATGATATACAGGGCATTCATCTGCTGGCGTTTATACTCGTGAAGACGCTTGATCTGAATGTCGAACACTGAGTTCTCATCCAGCTCCACGCCTTCTTGCTCCTTCAAGTAAGCACACAGGGCATGTTTCTTCTCCTGCTTGATTGCCAGGAGTTCCTCCAATGCTTTGGGGTCGTCCTGGTAGGGCAGGAGTTTTTCCAGCTCTCCGGCGTCCTTTTTCCAACCGGAACCAATGCGGTCGGTGATAAACTGAGCCAAGTCCGGATTGCAATGAAGCAGCCACCGCCGGAAGGTGATGCCGTTGGTCTTGTTGTTGAACTTTTCCGGGTAGATATCCGCAAAAGCTTTCAGCTCAGATTTCTCCAGAATCTCCGTATGGAGACTGGCTACGCCGTTGACGGAAAAGCCATAGTGAATGTCCATGTGGGCCATGTGAACCAGGTCGTTCTTGTCGATGATGGCCAGCTTCTCCTGGGGATACTTCTCCTGCACCCGGTCGCTGAGCTCCCGGATAATGGGCACCAAGCCGGGAACAGCCTCCTCCAGGTAATCCAGGGGCCATTTCTCCAAGGCCTCCGCCAGAATGGTGTGGTTGGTATAGGCGCAGGTTTTGCTCACGGTGTCAATGGCGTCATCCAAGCTGACTCCCCGCTGCGTCAACAGACGGATCAGCTCCGGAATGACCATGGAGGGATGGGTGTCGTTGATCTGAACGACCGCATACTTGTGCAGGTCTTTCAGAGGATGCCCCGCCTCCTCCAGCTCCTTGAGGATCAGCTGGGCCGCGCTGCTGACCATGAAGTACTGCTGGTACACCCGCAAAAGCCTGCCTGCACGGTCACTGTCGTCGGGATAGAGGAACAGCGTCAGATTGTGAAGAATATCACTCTTGTCAAAGTCGATGCCCTGCTGCACCAAGTCCTCATCCACAGTTTCCAGGTCAAACAGATGCAGCTTATTGACCCCGTTCTCATAGCCGGAGACGTAGAGGTCGTACATCACCGCCTTGGCACTCCCCTGAGGGAAGGGAACCTCAAAGGACACCTTCGTCTTTTCCAGCCAGCTCTTGGAAGACAGCCAAACATCCGGTTTCTCCTGCTGCTTGTGATCCTCAAAGCACTGCTTGAACAGGCCGAAATGATACAGAAGCCCAACGCCATCACCGGGTAGTCCCAGGGTGGCGATGGAGTCCAAATAGCAAGCGGCCAGTCGGCCCAGGCCGCCGTTGCCCAGGGAGGGCTCTGTCTCCTGCTCCTCGATTTTTTCCAGGTCCTTGCCAGCTTCGGCCAGGGCCGCCTTTACCTCATCGTAGATCCCCAAGTTAATCAAGTTGTTGGAGAGCAGCTTTCCCACCAGGAATTCCGCGGAGATGTAGTAGAGCTTCCGCTCCCCGGTGATTCTGGGCGCTGCCTGCAGCCGGTCCTGAACCACCTCCAACAGGGCCAGATACGTCTCCTGATCGCTTGCAGCCAACAGGCCCTTGGAAAACCGCAGGCCCACCTTCTGTTCCAATTCGTCACGCATCCGCATGTTTGCTTCCTCCTAACTCCCGGGCACGACCGTAAATCGTGGTGAGCCGGGCCATCTTCTTTGCCAGCTTCTTGGTGGCGCAATCCTTCGCCATGCGCCACTGCCAGTTGGTGCCTCCCACAGTGGAAGGAGTGTTAATCCTGGCTTCGCTTCCCAAGCCCAGATAGTCCTGGAAGGGCACCACCGCCAGGTCTGCCACACTTCCCAACGCTGCGCGGATAAAGGCCCAACAGCCGTCTTTGGGGTTCTCCAGCCCCAGGTAATCCAGGGCCAACTGCAGATCCTCCTCAGAGGCAGAGTCCAGCCAGCCACGGGTGGTATCGTTGTCGTGGGTACCTGTATAGACCACACAGTGGGTGGGCAGGTTGTGGGGCAGATAGGTACTCTCCTCGCTGGCACTGAAGGCAAATTGCAGCACCTTCATCCCCGGATAGCCACTGCTCTTGAGCAGCCGGTGCACTGCCGGAGTCAGCATGCCCAGATCCTCAGCGATGATGGCAGCACCCTCCACCGCAGTATTGACCGCTTTGATGAAATCCATGCCTGGACCTTTGCACCAGCGTCCGTTAATAGCGGTTTCCTCCCCGTAGGGGATGGCATAATAGCTCTCCAGACCTCGGAAGTGGTCAATTCGCAGCACGTCATACATGGAGAGGTTTGCCTTGATCCGCGCCATCCACCAGGCATAGCCGTCCTTCTTCATCACGTCCCAACGGTAGAGGGGGTTCCCCCACAGCTGGCCATCGGCGGAAAAGGCGTCCGGCGGGCACCCGGAAACCTCCGTGGGCACGTTGTCCTCATCCAGCTGGAACAGCTCCGGGTGAGCCCAGACATCTGCGCTGTCCAGCGCCACATAGATGGGGGCATCCCCGATGATCTTCACACCCTTGCTGTTGGCATAGGACTTCAACGCGTACCACTGACGGAACAACAGGAACTGAGTGAACACGTGATAGTCCACGTCCCCAGCCAGGCGCTGGCGCCACTCCTTCAGTACAGCCGGATCCCGCAGGCGCAGACCATCCTCCCACTGCGTCCAGGGCTTGCCGTCTTTCTGGGATTTCAGTGCCATGTACAGGGCGTAATCCTCCACCCAGCTCTTATTGGCCCGGCGGAACTTCTCCAAAGCCTTGCGGTCGGTGAAGTTTTCATAGGCTCGGCGCAGAAGCTTTTCCTTGCCCTCCCGCACCAGGTCATAGTTCACATGGAAGGGGTCCTCCCCCCAATCCGTGCGCTTACACCTGCCTTTTTTCAACAAGCCCTCCTCACAGAGCTCCTGCAGGTCGATAAAGAGAGGATTCCCCGCAAAAGCTGAGTAGCTCTGGTACGGGCTGTCTCCAAAGCTGGTGGGCCCCAAGGGCAGCACCTGCCAATAGCGCTGCTTTGCCCGGGAGAGAAAATCCACCCACTCCCTGGCAGCAGGGCCAAAGGTTCCTATGCCATATTTGGATGGCAGGCTGCTGACGGGCAATAGCACCCCCGCCGCCCGCTGCATCCAGGTCTTCCGCGCCATAGATAACGCTCCTTTCCCAAAGAACGGAGACGGAGTTGCCCCGCCTCCGGTTTTCTCTTGGCTTAGTATAGCACCTCTTAGGGAATTTTCGCAAGCTGAATTTGGGCGAACCAACCAAAAAAGTTAAAATACACAGAAGATAATTTATAAATTCGTCGTTTTGATCCCCAAAAAAACCATTCACCGCGCCTCCAACACTACCGCTTTTCCTTGCCCCCGTTTTCTGCTATACTATATGGAAGACCGACAAACGATCATGACAGAAAAGAGGAACGTTATGGCGACAAAGCTCCAGGTGCTGGAACATTATTTTGGATACGCCTCCTTCCGGGCGGGCCAGGAAGAGATCATCGACGCTTTGCTCTCCGGCAGGGACGCAGTGGGGATCATGCCCACCGGCGCTGGAAAATCTCTGTGCTACCAGGTGCCCGCTCTGCTGATGAAGGGTATCACGTTGGTGATCTCCCCACTGATCTCCCTGATGAAGGATCAGGTCAGCGCCTTGGTGCAAAACGGCGTGCGGGGAGCCTACCTCAACAGTTCCCTGACTTGGAACCAATACCGGGCGGCCCTGCGCAATGCCAGAGCCGGGGTGTACAAGATTATCTACGTGGCGCCGGAACGGCTGCTCACCCCGGAGTTTCTGGACTTTGCCAAGAATGCCCCCATCTCCATGGTTACCGTGGACGAAGCCCACTGCGTTTCTCAATGGGGGCAGGACTTTCGCCCCAGCTATCTGTCCATCCCAGAGTTTGTCAATGCGCTGCCACGGCGGCCGGTGGTTTCTGCGTTCACTGCTACTGCCACCCCTCGGGTCCGGGAGGACATTCTCTCCCTCCTGGAGCTGCAGGACCCCTGGATCACCACCACCAGCTTTGACCGCCCCAACCTCTACTTTGAAGTGCGCCGCCCCAAGGACAAGCTCCAGGAGACCTTGGCGCTTGTCTCCCAACGGCGGGACCGAAGCGGCATCATCTACTGCGGCACGCGGAAAGGAGTGGAGGAACTCTGCGAAAAACTGCGGGAACAAAACATCCCAGCCACTCGGTACCACGCTGGGCTGCCCGATGAGGAACGCCAGCAAAACCAGGAGGATTTTCTCTACGACAGAGCTTCCGTGATGGTGGCCACCAATGCTTTTGGCATGGGAATCGACAAATCCAATGTCAGCTTTGTCATCCATTACAACATGCCCAAGGACTTGGAAAGCTATTACCAGGAGGCCGGAAGAGCAGGGCGGGACGGCTCTCCGGCCCAGTGCTTTTTGCTCTACAGCGGACAGGATATCATCCTCAACCGATTCTTATTGACCCACGGGGACGAGGGGCAATACGTGGACGAGGAGATCTTGGAGGAATTGTCCCGGCAAAACGAGGCACGGCTCCAGGCAATGGTGGGTTACTGCATGACCACCAGCTGTCTGCGGGAATACATTCTTCACTACTTTGGGGAGCACGCTCCCACCCAGTGCGGCAACTGCCAAAATTGCCTTGGGAAGTTTTCGCACCTGGATGTCACAAAACCCGCCAGAGAGATTGTCTCCTGCGTGCGGTACTTGCGGGAACGGTACGGCATCAAGATGGTGCTGGATGTACTTCGAGGAGGCAAAGGGGAACGTCTGACCCGCTTGGGCTTTGAAAAGCTGCCCTGCTATGGCAAGCTGGGACAGTATCAGGAACGACAACTGCGGGACATGGTAAACACCTTGCTGCTGGAGGGATTCCTAACCCAATCCACCGGAGAATACCCCACCCTCTCCCTGGGACGCCAGGGCCAGGAGCTACTTCAAGGGAGGGCACAGGTCTCCTTACGTGTAAGAGAGGGCGATACACCCGCCCGGGAAAAGCGCTCCCCCAGCAGCTTACCCAAGGGCAACCCAGATCTCTACCAACGGCTGCGGGCTTTGCGTGGGAAAATCTCACGGACCCGAAACATTCCGGTACACATCATTTTCTCCAACGCCACGCTGGAGGCCATGTCTGCCTATCAGCCCACCACACCCGGAGAGTTTTTGGAGATCCCCGGTGTGGGACAAGCCAAACTCCAACAGTACGGACAGGCTTTTCTGGAGGAGATCAAAAACTGGAAACAAGAACAGCGTTAAAAAACAAAACCGCCGGCAGCCAAGAAGCTGTTCGGCGGTTTTTCAATCCTATTTTCCCACTCGCTTGGCCAGGAAGATATCCGGCTTTCCGGGACCATTGGCATCTGGGAGTACCCCCACAATCTGGAACCCCTGCTTTTGGTAAAACTCGTAGGGATGACGGCGGAGGTTCTGTATGTTCTGTATTTTCTCAAAAGTGTCCTCAAACAGATCCCCCTGGCTCAGGGTGGTCTGTTCAAACTCATCGTCACTGCCCAGGTAGAGGGTCAAACAGCCCCGGGCTGCGCACTCTTCCTCCAACCTGGCTACCAACGCGGCTCCGATCCCCTGCTCCCGGCGGTCCGCCGTCACTGCCAGAGGATGGAGTTCCCAAGCGGTGACACCATACTGGGGCATGGCCCCTACAAAGCCCAACAACCGGCCATTCTCTTCCGCCATAAGCGCGATGCGGTCCTCCTCCATGCAGAGATCCGCTTGCTGATGAGCCAACTCCCCACTATAAGCCTGGGGAAAACACTCCTGCAGCAGTGCGGTCAACTGGGCGATCCATTCCCGGTTTTCCCGGGGAAAGTTTTCAATTTTCATAGCGTCTCCTCTCCGTATACGTTCCCTTGACAGGTCTCAGTTGTCTGCCATGGATTTTATTTCTTCTGCGTTTAGCAGTCCTAACTCCTGTTTCCAGCGGAGGATCCTCAGCACGGACTCCTCGATGCGCTCCTGGCTGATCTGCCCATTTTCCACAGCGGCCAGGACCGCTGGGTACTGAGTCTCGTAGTCGGAACAGCACAACAAATCATTTCCGGCAAGCACCGCCTGAACTGCCGCGCTGGAGGAATCACAGTACTCCTGAATGGCATCCATGATCAAATCATCGGTGATAATACAGCCCTCAAAGCCAAGTTCCTCCCGCAGGACACGATGCCACTCTGGGGACAGGGACGCAGGATAGGCGCTGTCCTTACAAGAGACCACATTGTGGCTGACCAGCACACAGTCCGCCCCCGCCTGGATCCCTGCTTCAAAAGGCAGAAAATCCCGCTGTTGGAAATTCTCATAAGGACGCTGATCCAGAACCGGACCAGTGTGGGTGTCCCCGTTCTCCCCGTAGCCGGGAAAATGCTTCAGAACACAGCCCATGGAATTCTCCTCATACAGCCCCACCATCGCCTGGACATAGGCAGCAGTTTCTTCGGGACCACGGCCCAAAGAGCGGTCATATAGAAAAGCATCGGGCTGCTGGGAGATATCACACACCGGGGCAAAATTCACCTGGATCCCCAAGCTTTGCAGCGTCTGGATTTTCTCCCGCTCCACCTCGGCGACTAGGTCCAACCCTCCGGCATCATAAAGAGTTCGAGGGGATTCATAGGGAGTTTCCCGAAGATTGGGATTGGCACTCACCCGGACCACGGTACCGCCCTCCTCGTCCACTCCAATGAGCATGGGAATCTTAACGCTGTCTTGATAGCTTTGGATCTTCTGTTGCACCTGCTCCTTGGTCAGCCCTTTAAAGTCCCTGCCAAACAGAAGATAACCGCCAAACTGATACTGGGCAGCATCCGCTGGAGCATCTTCCCCGGGCACCCGGGCAAAGAACAGCTGACCCACCTTTTCCTCCAATGTCATAGAAGCCAAAAGCGTCTCTGGCGTTGGGGCGCCTGAATCCGGGGACGGAGAGGCACTGGGCGTCACCTCTTCCTCCTCTACAGCGATCACCTTCACTGCCAAAGCGACAACGGTCCCCGACCCTTTGTCCGGCCCAACATGGGTGACATACGCTCGGCTCCCATCCTCCAGGGAATCCCCTGTGATCTGGGTTTCTTCGGTGAGCAGCACCATAAAGGAAGAGCCGTCCTCACGCCTTAGCTCAAACGCTGCCTTGGAAACACGAGCCACCTCGCCCTGCTCCGTAACAGGGCTGGGGGTGTTTTCCGGCTGAGCTCCGGCATCCACTACAGAGGAACTTTGGGGACCTACCTGAGAAGAGTTGTGTTGGGTTTCCTCCCCCACCGGTTGAGAGGCACAACCTGCCACCACTACGGCCACAAGCAATAGAAGCATCAACAAACGCGGAATCCTCGTGGATTTCATCCCCTTCCCCCTTGCCGGGTTCTTTACTTGTAGTATACCCACGCAAAACCGAAAAGGCAAGCCTACCACTCACTATAAAACAAAAAGGAGGGGGTCTCCCCCCTCCTAAAATTGCGTGTACTTATTTGACTTCCACAGTCCAACCGAAGGTGTCCTCCACCTTGCCGGTCTGGATACCGGTGACGGTATCATACAGCTTCTGGCTGACCGGTCCGATGCCGCCGCCGGAAATCTCCATCACAGTATCCTCAAAGCGCAGAGCGCCCACAGGAGAGATCACAGCTGCGGTACCGCTGCCCCAGCACTCTTCCAGAGCACCGGTCTTGGCGGCATCCACCAGCTCATCCACGGAGATGCGGCGCTCTTCCACTTCCATGCCCCAATGTTTGCACAGGTCAATGCAGGAAGCACGGGTGACGCCGGGCAGAATGGAGCCGTTGAGCTTGGGGGTGACCACCTTGCCGTTGATCTTGAAGAAGATGTTCATAGCGCCCACTTCTTCGATGTACTTGCGCTCCACGCCATCCAGCCACAGCACCTGGGAATATCCCTCGTCGTGTGCCTTCACCTGGGCTGCCAGGCTGGCCACATAGTTACCACCGGTCTTGGCCTCGCCGATGCCGCCCCGCACTGCGCGGACATAGTCGTCCTCAATCCAGATCTTCACAGGATCCAGGCCGCTTTCATAGTAGGCGCCGGAGGGAGACAGGATGATGATGAACAGATAAGTGTCAGAAGGGCGCACGCCCAAGAAGGGATCCGTGGCGATGACAAAGGGACGGATGTACAGGGAGGTTCCAGGCTGGGTGGGGATCCAGTCCTTCTCTACGCCCACCAGGGTGGTCAGAGCGTTGAGGAAATCATCGGCAGGGATCTCCGGGATGCACAGACGGTCATTGGAGTTGTTCGCCCGGGCAATATTCTTGTCAGGACGGAACAGCAGCACCCGGCCATCCTCAGTCTTATAAGCCTTCAGGCCCTCGAACATCTCCTGTCCATAGTGGAATACCATGGCGGAAGGCTCCAGGGTGATGGGCTGGTAGGGAACAATCTTGGGATCATGCCAGCCATGTTCCTTGTCATAGGGCATGATGTACATGTGATCGGTAAAGATCTTGCCAAAACCCAGCTTGGATTGATCCGTTGGCTTCTGTTTGGGCGTCTTTGTAAGCTCGATCTTGATTTCCTGCATAGCAAACACCTTTCCTTCAGCGCCTGCGGCGCACAGGGCCGTTCACGCGCCTTATTTTCAATTGGATTACTATTGATTATATCACGTACCAAAGATTTTGCAAGAACCATCCCCCGCATCCTGCAAAAACGGGGAACTCTCCAAAAACTTTCCCGCTTTGGGGCTTTACCAAGCAAAAACGCCGAAAACCTTCAGCGTTCCCCTCCGCACGCCCGCACAAAAGCAGAAAAAATCTTCCGGCTATTTTCATCACTCAGCCGGGAAAACTCCGGATGCCACTGCACTGCCAAAGCAAACCGGTGCTCGGGCAGGTACACCGCCTCCACCATGCCGTCCGGCGCTTTTGCTGCCACTTGCAGACCTTTGCCCAAGTTTTTGATCCCCTGATGGTGGTAGGAGTTCACCCCCATCTCTGTGAGCCCCACCGCCTCATACAGCGGTGTGCCCGGCTGGATCTCCACAAGATGGGCGACCTTGTCATAGGGCGGCGTCTCATGGTGCTCCACATCACTGGGGCATTGGGTGGGAATATCCTGGTACAGGTCGCCTCCCAGCATCACATTGAACAGCTGAATCCCTCGGCAAACGCCCAGCAAAGGCTTGCCTGTCTGGAGGGCCAAGGGGAAAAACTTGGCCTCCATGCCGTCCCGTTGAGGGCAGAGAGTGCCACAGGTTTCATCAGGAGTCTGTCCGTATAGAGCGGGGTCCACATCGTGGCCGCCCGGAAAAAGAAAGCCATCAAAGGTGTCGGCATAGCGCCTCAGAGCTTCCTCATCAGTGGTCAGAGGCAGAATCACCGGAGCTGCCCCGGCATCCTCCAAACCCTGGGCATAACCGGGAAGCATCCAGTAGCTCTCCAGTTTTTCATCGTAAAGAGAGACAATGGCGATCATCGGTTTCATAATATCACCTCGTTGGTTGATTCACAGAGTACCCGCCTAGCATACCACACTCACAACGGAATTTGCAATATCCCAGCTCAAAAGCTGCAGAAAAACACGTTGCACCCGTCGAAAATCTTCTGTATAATGGATAAAAACATCAAAAAAGGACGTGTTGCTTTTATGGCTTTGTTCCAGTGTAGCTTCTTTTCCAAATCCCTGATGCGGACGGTGCCCATTCAAGTGGTGCTGCCTACAGATAAACAGCTTCCCAACGGGGAGCCTCCCAAGGGCCCCTTCAAGACATTATACCTGCTCCACGGAATCTTCGGCGACCAGACCGACTGGGTTTGCGGCACCCGCGTTCAGAGTTGGGCCCAGGATCGCAACCTGGCGGTGGTCATGCCCGCCGGTGACAACAGCTTCTATGTGGACCAGCCCAAGGCCAGCGCCTACTATGGCCGCTTTATCGGCCAGGAGCTGGTAGACTTCACCCGGCGCACCTTCCCCCTATCTGATAAGCGGGAGGACACCTTTATCGGCGGCCTGTCCATGGGCGGATTTGGGGCCATTGTCAACGGCTTGCAGAATCCGGGGACCTTTGGAGCAGTGTGTGCACTTTCCTCTGCTTTGATTCTGGATTCCATGATGACTCACACGGAATACACGGATTTTCTTATGACCAACAAGGGCTACTATGAATCCGTCTTTGGAGACCTGTCCCAGGTGCGGGGCGGCGTCAACGACTACGACGCCCTGGCGGAAAAGGTGGCCCCTCTGGCAGAAAAACCCCGCTTTTACATGGCCTGCGGCACGGAGGACGGGTTGATTACCGTAAACCGCCAGTTCCGGGATCACCTGATGAAGCTGGGCTATGACGTGACCTATGTGGAGGGCCCCGGCATCCATGACTGGTACTTCTGGGATGAGTACATCTTGAAGGTTCTGGAATGGCTGCCTCTGGGGGAATCCCAGCAGGGCGTCAGCTCTGGAAATGTCAACGCTTAAGGAGGATTCGCAATGGCACTGCTGCATCTGAATTTTGAGAGTCAATATTTGCAGAATAATACGGACCTGTCCATCATCCTGCCGGACAGGCCCCACACCACCGACGCCAAATACTTCTACAGCTCCGGGAAAAAGTATCCGGTACTGTGGCTGCTTCACGGCACCTTTGGGGACCACACTGACTGGGTGCGGAAATCCAACATTGAACGGTACGCCTGCGAGAAAAATGTAATTGTGGTCATGCCCAGCGTCATGAACTCCAACTACCTCAATTGGCCTGGATTCGGCACTGGGTACAACGCCTGGGACTACCTCTTTGACGAGCTGATGCCCTTGGTACACAGCTGGTTCCCCGCGTCCGACAAGCGGGAGGACAACTTCATTGCCGGCCTCTCCATGGGCGGACGGGGCGTGTTCCAATATGTGGCGGGCCGGCCTGAACTGTTCGCCGGAGCCGCGGTACTGTCCTGCTCCCCCAACAATCTCCACGAGCTTCAGTTGGATCCCAACGCTTCCGGAGATCAGGCAACATTCAACCAGCGGACGCGGAATCTGATACAAAACTTTGGCGGCATGGAAGGCTATCTCCAATCCCCCGCCAACGTCTGGGACAAGCTCCCCGAGTTGGTTCAGAAGGGCAATCTGCCCCGGCTTTATTTCTGTATCGGCACAGAAGATTTCCTCTACGACAACTACAAGGCTTTCAAAGAATACGCTCAGCAGATTGGTCTGGCTGCCACCTTTGAGGAAACCCCGGGCTACGCTCACGAATGGGCATTCTGGGATCTCTTCATCCAGAAAGCCCTCACCTTCTTTGGGCTGTGACCCGCACCTGTACCTCAAGCTCCTCTGCCGAATTCAAAAGGCAGGTCCTTGACGCCGGGCTCTTCCCCTTGCTATTCTAAAAAAGAAAAACAGCAAGGGAGGAAACTCGGTGACTGGAAAGAAACTTGTGAAAGTGTGGGGGCCGATTGTGGGCCTTTTGAGCTGTCTTCAGCTCCTTCGAATCGGCCTCAAGGCTCTTGTCTTCACAATTGTCCCACGGACAATCTTCAGCGATACTGTGTGCAGTTGTATCTACATGGCTGCGATGACCGCTCTCCTTCTGGCATGGTGGAAACACCGTGGAGAGCACCTCGCTCTGTTGCCACGACGTTTTGGAAAGAGCTACGTGATCGCTACAATGCTTGCTGCTGCGTTCCTCGTCAGCACACCACTCATCACTAGGAATACCTCCCCTCAAGCTCTCTTGTCCTTGGCCTACCACGCAGTGATCACAGTGGCATTTGAGGAGCTGGTGTTCCGAGGCTGGGTTTGGAAGGAATTAAGTTCCATCGATAATGGAACATTCCCTTGGCTGGGATCCTCCATCTTATTTGGTCTCTGGCACTTGGGCTACGCAGACACAGTGTTGTGGCGGTCTTCCCTGTTCTTCCCAGATTCCGACATCTTGACCATCCTATTTTGGAAGGTGGTCACCGGTCTGATTCTGGGCCTGGCTTTCGGGCTGCTGCGGTGGAAATGTAAAAATGCCTACGCTCCTGCCTTAGCCCATCTGGTGATCAATGCCTTTGGCAGCTGATTCTACAATGGCTCCGCTTCGGCGGGGCCTTTTTGTTGCCCTCTTTTTGACGCCCCTGTTTCAACACTGCCGTACCAGGACAACCCCAAAATTATTTTGCAATGAGCTCTTGACATTCTGTATCAAGTGTGTATATAGTATATATACAATATTTCAACGCGAAGAAATGTTGCCGCCCTTGCCCCAGGCTTGGCCCCCTGGTGAAAGCGCGGCGGAGAGGAAGTGACGGTTTGCACATTGTCATCAGCAACCAAAACGGAAAACCGATTTATGAACAGATCACGGAGCAGATCAAGGGATTGATCATCTCCGGGGAGCTGCGGGAAGGCGATCCGCTGCCCTCCATGCGGGTACTGGCAAAAGAGCTGCGCATCAGTGTCATCACCACCAAACGTGCCTATGAGGAGCTGGAGCGAGAGGGATTTCTCTACTCTCTGACAGGCAAGGGAAGCTTTGTGGCAGGAAAAAACACGGAGTTTCTCAAAGAGGAACAGCTCCGCAAAGTGGAAGAACATCTGCAGGAAGCTGTCCACGCAGCGCAACTCTGCGGCATGGAGAAACAGGAGCTCTTGGATACCCTGAACCTGCTGTGGGAGGAATAAGCTCACAGCATCCCAAAGCCCCATTCTAGAAGCAAAGGAGATATTTATGGAAAATGCCATTGAACTGCGCAATCTGCGCAAAAGCTACAAGCACTTCACTCTGGACGGCATCAGTCTGACACTGCCTTTAGGGTGCATCATGGGGTTTATCGGGGAAAACGGTGCTGGCAAAAGTACCACCATCAAGGCCATGCTGGGATTGATCCGTGGTGACAGCGGAGAGATCCGGCTGCTGGGAAAAGATCCCCTTGTGGACCGCTCCGTCATGGAGGAGGTGGGCATGGTGTTGGATTCCGGATTCTTTCCTTCGGAAATGAACGCCAAGCAGCTGGGAAAATCTTTTTCTAACATCTATAAGGCATGGGATCAGGCCGCCTATTACGGATACCTACAGCGGTTTGACATTCCTCTGGGGAAAAAGGTCAAAGAGTATTCCCGAGGCATGGTGATGAAATTCTCTCTGGCTGTGGCGCTGTCCCACGGAGCAAAGCTGTTGCTTTTGGATGAAGCCACCTCCGGGCTGGACCCTATCATCCGGGACGACATTCTGGATATTCTCTATGACTTTATCCAGGATGACCAGCACAGCGTGTTTCTCTCCTCTCACATCACAGCGGATTTGGAGAAGATCGCCGATTACATTGCCTTTATCCACAAGGGAAAGCTGATAATGTGCGGCGAAAAAGATACCCTCCTGGAAACCTATGGCCTATACCATTGTTCCAAGGACCAGCTTGCCCAGCTGGATCCCTCCGCAGTGGCAGGATACCGCCAAAACGAGTTTGGCGTGACCGCCCTGGTCAAGCGCTACCGAATGCCCGGAAACTTTACCGTAGAGCACGCCACACTGGACGACATCATGCTCTACAGCATCAAGGGCAGCCATCTTTGAGAAGGGAGTTGTTTAGTATGTTAGGTCTGCTCTACAAGGACTTTTACACCTCGAAAAAGGAACTGATCCTCACAGGATTTATGGCACTGCTCTTTGTGGTATTCAATGTGGCCACCGACCAGGCGGAGATGTTGGGGCCCTCCATCGGAGTCCTGATTTCCGTGGGGAGCTTGGTGCCCACCTACTCCATCCACTATGACAAAACAAACGGTTGGGACAAATTCATCTGCGCCTCCCCCATCAGCCGAAAACAAGTGGTGCTCTCCAAGTATCTGGCCGGTCTTATTACCATCGTTGTAATCAACCTGGTCATCGTAGTGGACAACATGGCTGTGGGATCCCCCATCCCCGTCTGGGGGTATGCTGCCCTGCTGTGCATCACCCTCTTCCTCCAAGCTGTAATGCTCCCCGTGTGCCTGAAGCTGGGTCAGAATTTTGTGGTGGCTGTGTTTTTGATTGTGGTGTTCTTGCCCATCGGCGCTCTGTTTTTCCTCAACCGAGTAAACATTCTCACCGATGCAGCCATTGAGGGCGCCTTTGACTTCATCCAGCAAAACGCCGCCTCCCTGAGCCTGTTGGGCATTGTTGTAGCGGTAGTACTCTACGCAATCTCCTTCCTGATAAGCCTGCGGTACTACAAACACATGGAGATGTGATTTCCAAAACACATTTCATCGTAATATACAAACTTCTATAAGCTCGGTGCTTCTCAGCGCCGGGCTTTTTTCATATCTTCCCACACCAGCTTTAAACTTTGATTAAGCTTGGGCAAGTATCCTTATTTTCAAGAAAGGCAATGCCCCAACGCATCTTTCCCACACTATCCCGTCTAAGGAGGCTCCACCTGTGAAATATCAGGACACATTTCAACGCTATGAAATCAAATACCTGCTGAACAGCCGTCAAAAACAGGCCATCCTCCAGGCCATGGAACCCTATATGAAGCTGGATACCTATGGAAGAACCACCATTCGCAACGTCTACTTTGACACGGATAACTTCCGGCTCATCCGCCGTTCTCTGGAACGTCCTGCTTACAAAGAAAAACTGCGGATTCGCAGCTATCAACAAGTAGGTCCCCAAGATCCGGTTTTCGTGGAACTGAAAAAGAAATATAAGTCCGTCGTTTACAAACGCCGGCTCTCCCTTCCGGAATTCCAAGTGCTGACCTGCTTCCAAGAGGGGACTCCTCTGCCGGTCAACTCTCAGATCGCCCAAGAGATCGAATATTTCCGAAGGTATTACGGGTCCTTGCAACCCAAGGTGTTCCTCTCCTATGAGCGAGAGGCTTTTTTCGCGTTGGATGACGGAGACTTCCGGGTCACCTTTGATGAAAACATCCTCTACCGCACAGAAGAACTCTCTCTGAAAAATGGCATATCCGGACTCCCTCTGCTGGAGGATCACCAGACTTTGATGGAACTCAAAACGTCAGGGGGCATCCCATTGTGGATGAGTCACGTACTCAACCAGCAGAGGGCATTTAAAACATCTTTTTCCAAATATGGCTCGGCGTATCAACAGCTGGTGCGCAATGAAATGCAGCCCCGGCAATTTAGGAGGTATCTGTATGCTTGACACACTTTTCTCCGGACTGTTTGACTCGGAACTGACCACTGTGATCGCAGTCCAGGATTTTCTGCTCTGCGTGGGATGCGCATTGGTGATCGGCCTGATTCTGGCCGGCTGCTACATGTACCGCACGCGGTATACAAGAGGCTTTGTGGCAACACTGGCTCTGCTGCCCGCAGTGGTCTGTGTCGTCATCATGATGGTCAACGGCAATGTGGGCACCGGCGTGGCTGTGGCAGGTGCGTTCAGCTTGGTACGCTTCCGCTCCGTTCCCGGATCAGCCAAGGAAATTTGCATTATTTTTCTCGCCATGGGCACTGGCTTAGTGGTGGGTATGGGCTATCTGGGATACGCCTTTCTCTTTGCCATCTTGCTGGGAGGTATGACTGTAGTTTACAGCCGGTTGGGATTCGGCGCCCGCAAAAAAGGCTCCCTCTACAAGACACTTCACATCACGATTCCGGAGGATTTGGACTACACCGGCGTCTTCGATCCGATCTTGGAAGAATACACTTCCGACTTTGAACTGACTCAAGTGCGCACAACCCACATGGGCAGCTTGTTCCGACTGACCTATGATCTCACGCTGTCCAGTCCGGGTATTGAAAAAGAACTGATCGACAAGCTCCGCTGCCGAAACGGCAATTTGGAGATCACGGTTTCCAAACAGGAAACCACCATCGCAGAACTGTAAAAGGAGGGCATTCATGAAACCAAACGTAATTTTAGCCATACTCCTGAGCTCTCTCCTGGCATTTTCCGGATGCACTGCGGCGGATTCTCAAGAGAGCACATCCTCTGCCCCGGAAGTCACCACCACAGAAACCGTTACCCAGGACACCTCTGTACAGAACACTGCTTCTGTGGACACGTCGGAAATGTTTACCGACAGGGATATGGAAATCGGCTATGACGAGGAAACCTGTATCCCCATCACCCTTTCCGGCGACAGCGCCACCTGTGATTCCGATGCGGTAGTCATCTCCGATTCCACCGTTACCATCACAGAAGAGGGGACCTATCTCCTCTCTGGAACACTCAACGGCATGGTAGCGGTTCAAGCTGCCGACACCGCCAAAATTCAGCTGGTATTAGATAACGTGGAGATCACCAACGCCACAGGAGCTGCAATTTATGTGGCGGAAGCGGACAAAGTGGTGATCACAACCGCATCTGATTCAGAAAATACCCTCTCCAACGGCGGAGAATACGTGGCTATTGATGACAACAACATTGACGGGACTATCTTTTCCAAAGCCGATCTGACCTTGAACGGAGCCGGGGTGCTCACTGTCAACGCCCAGGCGGGTCATGGGGTGGTCTCCAAGGACGATCTGGTCCTCACCAGCGGGACTTACAACATCACCGCTGCCAATCAGGGACTCTCTGGAAAGGACAGCGTTCGCATCGCCAGCGGCACTTACTCCATTGAGTCCGGGAAAGACGCCATTCACGCAGAAAACACCGAAGACTCCAGCCTTGGATTTCTCTATATCGCCAATGGCACTTTCCAGCTCACTGCGGAAGGTGATGGCATGAGTGCCAGTTCCTACCTCTTGGTGGAAGACGGCGACTTCACCATAGAAGCCGGAGGCGGCAGCGCCAACGCTGCTACCCAGAGTACCACCATGGAATTTGCTCCTGGAGGCCAAATTGAAACCACCGACACCGAGGAAACGACTCCCAGCACCAAGGGAATCAAGGCTGTCACAGCATTGACACTCCAAGGGGGAAGCTACTCCATTGATACGGCGGATGATGGACTTCATTCCAACGGTGATGTAACCATTTCCGGCGGGGAATTCACCATCGCCTCCGGGGATGACGGTATCCACGGCGACCAGGCTGTGACTGTGTCCGACGGCACCATCCAGATCACCCAAAGCTACGAGGGCATTGAGGGGCTATCCATTGACATCACCGGAGGCACCATCAGCCTGGTTGCCAGCGACGATGGGCTCAATGCTGCCGGTGGAACAGACAGCAGCGGCTTTGGCGGCAGGGGTGGCGATATGTTTGCCGCCACCGAAGGAGCTTATATCTCCATTTCCGGCGGAACTATGCACATTGACGCTTCCGGCGATGGGATTGACTCCAACGGCTCTCTGACCGTCTCAGGCGGAGAAACTTACGTGTCCGGTCCCACCGACAGTGGAAACAGCTGTCTGGATTACGCCAGCGACGCAACCATCAGCGGAGGAATTTTCTTGGCCTCTGGATCTTCTGGCATGGCACAGAATTTTGGTGACACTTCCACCCAGGGGGTCATGATGGTCACCGTGGATTCCGCCTCGGCAGGCAGCACGGTGTCCCTCACCGATTCCTCCGGCACAGAGTTGACATCTTGGCAGCCGGAGAAGGATTTTAACTCCGTCATCATCAGCTGTCCTGAAATCACAGAAGGATCCACCTACACGCTGACCGTCAACGGCACTTCCACAGAGATCACCATGGACAGTCTTGTTTACGGTTCCGGAGGCGGTATGGGTGGTCTCGGCGGGGGCAAAGGAGGCTCCATGGGAGGCCCCGGAGGCACTCCCGGAGAGGCTCCCAATGGTTCCTGGGAGAGTGGTGGCGGCACAGAAACTCCTGGGGAACCTCCTGAAATGCCAGAGGGTGACACGGGCGTCCCCCAGGATTTCGGAGAACCTCCGACTGCTCCTGACGGTACCGAGGGTGGCTCCCTCCAAATTAGCGGAAGCGACAGTCAATCCGTGTAACACAAATCTGGGAAAAAGGAGGAATGGTGACATGGAAGTATTTTTCTGGGGCTTTCTATGGGGTATACTTTTGGGGATCCCCTCAGGGCTATCCAGCGCCCACTTACTTCTGCGGGTACGAGAACAGGGATTCCCCGCTGCTTTCGCCACAGGACTGGGAACCTCCTGCGGAATCACCTGCTACGCCGCACTGAGTTTGCTCCTGGTTTCTTGGTTGAACGAGTACTCCCAAGCAATCCTATTTGTGGCGGAAATCATCGTTCTGCTGGTGGCGATTCGGCGGATTCTCTGGCCCCATCGCGACTGGCTGGAAGAGGAGGTTTTTCCTACAACCTACCACTTTTTGTCAGCCATTGTGGTAGCTGTCAGTTGCCCCGGGACTTTGGCAGCTTTGCTCCTTGGGCCTGCATCCGGGATGGTTATCGGCAACTCTTTAGGACTGCTGGCAGGAATTCTAATAGGCGCCTTGTTGTGGAACTGCTTTCTCATTCTTTTGGGTACCCTGCGTCCAAAGCTCTCCCTGTCCATGATTGATCGGGGATGTGGTATTGTGCTGGGGGCGGCAGGTACGGCTACTTTTCTGTGGGGCCTTCTATAACGTGGAACCAATCACTTTTACCATTGTTTCCCGTCAACCATTCCACTAATCTCTTGCCAGAACTGGGGCATCCATAGTATGATGGAAATGCTACTAAAATTAGATTGAGCGGAGATTCCAATGAAAAAGTTGATTGTGTACGGAAGCCACTACGGAAGCACCCAGCGTTACGCCCAGAAGTTCGCGGAACTGACTGATCTGCCAGTGGTGAGTTACAAGGAACTTCCAGATCTGACAGAGTATGATCTCATCATCCACTTTGGCGGTTTATACGCAGGAGGCGTACTGGGCTTAAAGAAAACTCTCAAGGCCATGGGAACTCACAGCAAGCTGATCATTGTCACTGTGGGCTTGGCCGATGTAACCAGCGAGGAGACCCAGGAATCCATCCTGAAATCTCTACGAACCCAAGTACCGGAGCCTCTGCTGAAAGAGGGAGCTATCTTTCACCTGCGGGGAGCCATTGACTACAGCAAGCTGAGTTTTACCCACAAAACTATGATGACCCTTCTCTATCAAAAGGCCAAAAATCTTCCTGAGGAAAAACAGTCATCCGACACCAAGGCGTTTTTGGAAACCTTCAACTCTCACGTTGACTTTGTAGATTTTTCTTCGCTAGCCCCCATTGTGAAGGCCATCTCCTAAAAATAACCCCACACAAAAAGACGTGCTGCACATGCAGCACGTCTTTTTTGCTCAACCGAAGTTCGATTCCTCTTTGAAAAAAACAATCTCACTGCTCAATGGCAGCCTTCTGCTGATTGATCTCCCGGATGATGCGAATGTCAAATTTCTCCTGGCGGGCGTATGTGTACAAGCCATTGACCTCTTGCTCGATGTCATAGAGCTGGGTATAACAGAAACCACAGATCTCCGGGTTGCGGAGCATGGCCTCTGTCAGGCCGCGATACCGGTCAAAGAACTCCTGGGCTGTGGCGGGAGCCGCACCATATCCCCAACCTTCTCCCCGATCCTCCGCCCAGCGGATACCGCCGTACTCGCTGATGAAGATGGGCTGACCATCATAGGGCTGTGCAAAGAAGGGGGCTTTTCCGTGCTCGCCCCAAGGCTGTTCCTGGAAAAAGGCGTCATCCACAGGGATGGGACCTTCCTTTGCCCTAGCTGTAAAAGCATCCCACCGAGCGGAAAAGGTCTCGGGATTCTGGTCGTAATCGTGAATGTCATAAACCTCGGAAATCACCCGGAAATTGCCGCTGGAATCAATGCAGGGACGGGTGGGATCCAGGCGCTTGGTCAGTCGGTACACGCTGCTGAGCAGCTGGTTCTTCTCCTGCTCCTCGTGATAGCCCCAGGTCTCGTTGAAGGGGCACCACCCAATGATTGCAGGGTGATTGATGTCCCGCTCCACCGCTTCGCTCCACTGGTTGAGATAGATCTCCCCTGCCAGAGGATTGGAATGATCCAAGCCCCAGTTGGGGTATTCTCCCCACACCAGGTACCCCATCTTATCACAATGATAGAGGAAACGGGGCTCAAACACCTTTTCATGCAGCCGCGCTCCGTTAAAGCCCGCCGCCATGGATAGCTCAATATCCTTCACCAGGTCCTCTTCCTTGGGAGCCGTGTAGATACCCTCCGGATAGAACCCCTGGTCCAACACCATGCGCAAAAACACGGACTCGCCGTTAAGCAGGAACTTCCTGCCATCAAATCGCACCGTCCTCAGCCCAAAATAGCTTTCCACATGGTCCTGCTCAAAGTCAAAGGTCAGGCGGTACAGTCCGCCCTTTCCCAGCTCCCACAAGTGAATCTGGGACAGCTCCACCTGGGCTGTGAAAAAACCGTCCTCCACAGTCAGGGTTTTCGCCCCCACCTGAGTGTCCTCCCAAAAGGCGGCAATGCACAGAGTTCCCTTCCCCCGCACCCTGCCAGTCACGGTAACCCAGCCGTTCTCCGGGTCGGGATAGTACTGGGCGGACTCCACATAGGCCTTGGGAACAAACTCCAGCCAGACCGTCTGCCAGATGCCGGTGGTGCGGGTATAATCGCAGCCGGAAGAGGCATAACGGTCCGCCTGCTTGCCTTTGGGCTGAAGCCCGCTGCGCACGTCATCCTGGACCGCCACAAACAGGGTGTTTTCCCCGGGAAATACCAGGTCCGTCACCTCAAAGGCAAAAGAGGTGTACCCACCTCTATGAGTACCGGCCAGCTTGCCGTTGACATAGATTTCTGTCTCATAATCCACTGCCCCAAAATGCAGCAGCACCCTACCGGAGGCCTCTTCCTCGCTGAGGGTGAAGGTGCGGCGGTAAGCCACGCCGCTGATAAAGTCCACATAGCCAATGCCGGAAAGCTTGCTCTCCGGGCAGAAAGGCACCAGGATCTCCCGGTCCAACCGCTGCTTTTTCCACAGTTCCCGCTGGACTGCACTGCAGCCAAAATCGAATTCAAACTCCCAAATGCCGTTGAGAGTTCTCCAGTTCTCCCGCTGCCACTGGGGATTGGGATGCTCCGGCCGTGGTATGTTCATATTGATCTCCTCCTTGAATCTTCCATAAAAAATGACGCAAAATCAGAGAATAAGTAGGGATACTGCGATTATACTCGCATGGATGGCGTAAGTAAAGCGCTTTTCACAACTTCTTTTGATGGGTTTTATCCGGGAGAAACCCCTTTCCATTCTCTTGACAAGACTGTCCATCTTCGTTACCCTGATTAACAGACAAGGAGGGAGCATTGTGAAAACCATTGCGATCATTGAGGACGATCAAACCATCGGAGCCCTACTGGAGGAAGTGCTCCTCAAAGAGGGATACCGCGTACTTCGGGCATACTCCGGCACCGAAGCTGTCTACCTGCTGTCCCATCAAAGGCCGGATCTGGCTCTGCTGGATTTGATGCTCCCCGTCCTCTCCGGTGAGGAAGTTCTCCCCCATCTGGAGGGAATCCCCGTGATTGTGGTCAGCGCCAAAGTGGGTGTGGATGACAAAGTCCGCCTTTTGCTGGAGGGCGCGGCGGACTACATCACCAAACCTTTTGAGCTGAAAGAGCTTCTGGCGCGCATTCAGGTACAGCTGCGCAAAAGTACCGCACCATCCGGTTCCCTGTTGGAATCCGGTGATCTGCGCTTGAATATCTCTTCCCACGAGGTCACTGCGGGGCAAACCGTGGTTCACTTGACAAAGACCGAATACGCTATTTTAAAGCTGCTGATGCAGAATCCCACACAGGCGGTGGCCAAATCCATCATCCTGGACAGGATCGCCCAGGACACCCCGGACTGCACGGACAGTTCCCTCAAGCAGCATGTGAGCAATCTGCGGAAAAAGCTGCGGGAGGCCGGGGCACAAACCACCATTGAAGCGGTGTGGGGAATTGGGTTCCGCCTGGGAAAGGTGGAGGAGTAAAAAAATCTTTACCCTTTCTTTACTCTTTTCTTTACCGCCTTCTTGACCCTTCCCCGGTAAGATACACTCATATTCAAAAGGAGGTATCTGAAAATGGAAACGATACTGAAGGCCCAGGGCCTTTGTAAGCACTATCACCGCTTTCAGGCGCTGAACGGTCTGGACATGGAAGTCCCACAGGGATCCATCTACGGTCTGGTGGGCAAAAACGGCGCCGGCAAAACCACGCTTATCCGGCTGATCTGCGGCTTACAGGAACCCTCTTCCGGCAGCTATTCCCTCTACGGTACGGACTGCAAAAGCAGAGAAATCTACCGGATTCGGCGGCGGATGGGCGCCGTGGTGGAGACTCCGTCCCTCTACCCGGACATGACTGCCGAGCAAAACTTAAAGGTTCAATACCGGGTGTTGGGACTGCCAGACGACTCGGGCATTTCCGACCTGCTGGAGCTGGTGGGTCTGGCCCACACCGGGAAGAAAAAAGCCGGACACTTCTCCCTTGGTATGAAGCAACGACTGGGCATTGCCATCGCCCTGTGCGGGGACCCGGATTTTCTGGTGTTGGATGAACCGGTCAACGGCCTGGATCCCCAAGGTATCATTGAGATGAGGGAGCTGATCTTGAAGCTCAACCGGGAACGTCAAATCACCGTGCTGATCTCCTCCCATATTCTAGACGAACTCTCCCGCCTGGCCACCCACTATGGGTTCATCGACAAGGGGCGCATGGTCAAAGAAGTCAGCGCCAAAGAGCTGGAAGCCGCCTGCCGCAAGTGTATGCGGGTGACTGTGACCAGCGCTCAAATACTGTGCCGAGTACTGGACAGCCAAGGCCTGGAGTACAGCGTGGTAAATGGCACCACGGTGGACGTCTACGGAGAGGTGAATATCACCCAGTTGGTGGAAGCGCTGAAATTCCAGGGCTGTGACCTGCTCTCTGTGAAAGAACGGGATGAGAGCCTGGAGAGTTACTACATCAATCTGGTGGGAGGTGAGCAGAATGGGTAACCTTCTTTCCGCCGGGATGTATCGGTTAGTGCGAAGCAAGGCATTTTATGCGGGAATGATTTTGATGGCCGTCACAGAGGTTTTCTTTTTATTCAACGCTTCCGGTTCGGCCGTTGCAGAAGGCATAGAATCCCAGAACTTTTTTGGGTTTACCGAGATGCTTCCCTTTGTGTCCGCCGCGTTCTGCGGTCTTACCCTCGGGGTAAATTATCCCAATGGCACATTTCGCAATCAATTGATCTGTGGCCATACAAAAGCACAGATCTATCTGTCCCACATTGTGTTGTCACTCTTTGCTGGCCTATGCTTTTATGGAGCATCCGTTGCCGCTGGATTGGTTTACGGATTGGCTGATGGAAGAGTATTCACCTCAAGCACCGGAGAGCTTGTCGGATATTTTCTCTGTTCCCTGCTGACAGCTTTGGCCTCCTCTGCTCTGGCAGCCATGATCGCCACATTGTTCTCCAATTGGTCCTGGGGAATCGTGGAAAATCTGCTGCTGGCTTTTGTTCTGCTCTGCTGCGCCGGGATCCTTTCCTCCCCCATGAACCAGACAGAAACCATGCCTCAATTTATGCCCCAGGAAGTAGGAAACGGCATTACCATTTATATCGCCGACCCTACCCTGCCGGAAGTGCCCAATCCAGACTACCCCAGAGGAACCTATCGGGCTGTTCTTGAGTTCTTCTGGAACTTCTTGCCCTCCGGCCAAGGGATGCAGCTGGCCTCCGCACAGGTGGATTCCTTCTGGATGATGGGAACTTTTAGCGTTCTGTTCTTTATTTGTGTCACCCTTCTGGGCCTTGCCCTCTTCCGGCGCAAGGATATCAAGTGAGGAGGGAGCTCTATGGGAAATCTTCTCTCTGCAGGACTGTACCGGCTCCTTCGGAACAAGTTGTTCTATGTGGGGCTTGGCATCATGGCACTTTTGCAGGTCTATCTTCTTGAAAACAAAAAAGATGCTGTCTTGGCCGGTGACTTGGGTCTGGAGTCCAGCTTTTTCAGCTACCCCATGGCGCTGACCATTGGAATTGCCGCTTTCTCCGGTCTCTTCTTAGGGAGCGAATACAGCAGTGGCAGTCTGCGCAACCGACTGACCGTAGGTTACCGCAAGCACACCGTGTACCTTGCCAATCTGGCCCTGAGCACGGCGGTTTCCCTCGCCTTTTCCCTGGCTGCAATGGTGGTGGGATTTTGTTATGGATACCTTCGGGTGGCCAGCTTTCATCTATCTGCGGATCAGGTGGCCTGGTACTTGATCTGTTCTTTGGGAGTGGCAGTGGCCAGCGCCTCCCTTTCCACCCTGATTTCTATGAACCTCTCTCACTGGGCAGTGGGGATCGTGGTCAGTGTGGTGCTGGCCTTTGCACTGCTTTTCGCCGCGCAATTTGTGATGGAACTGATGGCAGCTCCCAAGATGATCCCCCACACCACCCGAATTGAGGATATCAGCGGCCGGGTCTATTACCAGATCGACTGGGACAAACCGAAAATGGCCAACCCCATGTACCTGGTGGGACCTCTGCGCAGTGCGGTCTTCTTCCTGTGGGATTTTCTCCCAGCCTGTCAATGCTTCCAACTGGCCTTCCTCCAAATAACCCGGCCAGTGCTGCTGGTGGGGTATGCCGCTCTGTTCACCCTTCTGACCACCGGGGTAGGACTTGCCCTTTTCCAGCACAAGGATATCAAATGACGGACAACTTAACAGCGGAGCGATTGTGACACTCCTGCTCCTGCTGACCTTAGGTAGCACTACAATTTCACAGTACAGAAAGTAGGCGTTTTTATGATAGGGCTTTGGGTTGCGGTGTTGGTGCTGGGACTTCTGACGGTAATGCTGGCCATCAAAGTGGTGCTGCTGCGAAAAAGTGCCCGGGTCCTCCGGCAAGAGTTGCTTCGGCGGCGGAATGAGGAAACCAATACCTTGCTCTCTCTTCCAAGCCGAGACCGGGAAATGCGACTGCTGACATCCACTCTCAACCAGGAGCTGCGCAGTCTCCGGCAGGACCGGCTAAGGTATCAGCAGGGAGACCGGGAACTCAAGGACGCTGTAGCCGGGATCTCCCACGACTTGCGCACTCCTCTCACCGCCATTTCCGGCTATTTGGAGCTGTTGAAATCCCAACAGCTGCCCCCTGATGCCACCCGGTACCTGGAACAGGTGGAAAGCCGCACCCAATCCATGAAGCGCCTGACAGAGGAGCTGTTCCAGTACTCGGTGGCGGCATCCACTGAGAAGCTGGAGCTTCAGCCTGTGGATCTGGGCCGCGCACTGGAAGAAACTCTTCTGGCCTTTTGCGGAGCCTTGGAAAGCCGGGGCATCACGCCGGAGATCCATTTGACAGAAAAGAAAGTGATCCGCTATCTAGACCCTGGGGCGCTGAACCGGGTGCTGGGGAATCTGCTCACCAACGCTCTAAAGTACAGCGCGGGAGATCTGTCCGTCTCTTTGGACGAATCAGGACGTATTGCCGTTTCAAACTCCGCCCCGCAACTGGATCCCATCACCACCGGCCGGCTGTTCGACCGGTTTTACACAGTGGAAGCTGCAAAAAACTCCACCGGTCTGGGGCTGTCCATCGCCAAGGCTTTGACCGAGCGCATGGGCGGCAAGATCTGGGCGGAATTTTCCCAAGGCCATTTGACTCTTCTGGTGGAGTGGCAAAGCCCCACTTCACTTCTTGTCAACTGAGATTCGATATGCTATGATGCAGGTGGACAGTCCTCGGGACTGTCCACCATTTGAATTTGGGAGGAGTTATTCTATGAGAGAGATCTCTCTTTTGGACAAGGGGTGGAAATTCCACTTGGGGGACATTCCCCCCTCAGAGCCTGTATGGGGCTTTCTCAAGGCGGGGGCACACAATCAGTCCGGCGCAGCCAAGGCGCTGGATGACTCTCGCTGGAGGGAGGTACGGATTCCTCATGACTTTGTGATGGAACAGCCACCCACACCCCCTATCCGTCCGGCAGGAACACCCCACTCCGCACCGGAGATGGATTATCTGGCGGACCTACATGTGCTGCACGGCTGCCGCGCCGGAAATGTGGCTTGGTATCGCAAACACCTGCAAGTAGACGCCCCTGGCAAACGGGTATACCTGCAATTTGACGGCGTATTCCGGGACAGCCAGCTGTTTGTAAATCAATTCTATGTGGGCAGTCACCTCAGCGGCTACACAGAGGCCTTCTACGACATCACCGACTTTCTGACACCCGGCCAGGACAATCTCATCGCCTTGCGAGTGGATGCTCGTGTGGGCGAGGGTTGGTACTATGAAGGCGGGGGAATTTACCGCCCGGTGTGGTTAATCGTTGAAGATCCGGTTTCCATCCAGCACCACGGCGTATGGGCAAAGGCAGAACTGGATCTGGAGCGGGACGAAGCCACACTCACCATTCGGACCACGGTGGAAAATCGCTCTGGTCAACCTACTGAGACCCAGGTAAGCCACTTACTCAAGGCACCTGATGGCACGGAGACCCCACTCCCCGAGAAAAAAGTAACGCTGAGCGGCTGGGATTCCCAAACCGTGGAACACACATTGGTGCTCTCTCACCCGCACCGTTGGGATTTAGACTCTCCACAGCTTTACACACTGGAAAGCCTGGTGGACGGCAAAGTGGACAGCTCCACAGAGTTCGGTATCAGACACATTCGCTTTGACAAGGATCGGGGATTCTTCCTCAACGGACGACACGTCAAACTCAAAGGTGTATGCTGCCACCAAGATCACGGAGGATTGGGTGTAGCAATCCCCGATGGGATATGGGAATATCGCATCCGTAAGCTCAAGGAAATGGGCTGCAACGCCTATCGCTGCTCTCACCATCCCGCGTCTCCTGCGCTGCTGCAAGCATGTGATAAGCTGGGGATGTTGGTGATGGATGAAAACCGTCTGCTCTCCAGCTCCCAAGAAGATCTGGAGCAGCTTCGGCAGTTGGTGCTGTGCGGACGCAATCATCCCAGTGTGATCCTCTGGTCCATCGGCAATGAGGAATCCCACATTCAGTTCACCCCTCAAGCCAGAAAAATCGCCGCCACAATGCGCAGCGTAATCCGCAGTCTGGACGATTCCCGCCCGGTGACTGCCGCAGTATGCATGTGGGAGGCTGGACATTGCAACGAAGTGGTCACAGACCCAGAAAAGCAAGGGATGTTGGCGCCTTCTGTGGACGTGTTTGGATTCAACTACTTTGCCGATGTCTGGGACGATTTTCACAGCCGCCATCCAGACTTGCCTTTGATCGTCACAGAAGACAGCACATTCTCCGAAACCCGGGGATGCCGCCATACTCAGCCTGCATTGGGTCACCTTTGTGCCGCGGACAAGTCCCAAGGCAATTACCGAGCTGGAGAACGCTCTTGGAAAGACGCTCAACGGGAGTATTTAGCTGGCACCTTTGTGTGGACCGGCTTTGACTATTACGGGGAACCTGCGCCCTATGCCTGGCCGGCAGTGTCCACCCAGTACGGCATTTTTGATCTGTGTGGTTTTCCCAAGGATTGCTACTACTATTACAAGTCCTGGTGGAGCCATGAGGATGTTCTCCACCTGGCAGGCGGAGAGGATGTGCTGTGGTGCTTCACCAACTGCCAGGAAGTGGAGCTGTGGAACGGCGAAGTCTGCCTGGGCAGGAAAGCTGTAGAGAAAAACAGCCTGTTAGAGTGGCCGGATATCTCCATGAACCAGGAGCTGACTGCTGTGGGATACCGAGATGGCAAAGAAGTGCTGCGCCGGAAGAGAATTCCCTGGGGCCCAGCCGAGGCACTGAAGGCGTGGGTGGACGGTTCCTTCGCGGAGCGTGACAGCAGCCGTACTGTGGTTATCAATGTTGCTTTGATGGATGCAGCCGGAAATTTGGCAGAAGACGGGGACAACCGCATTTTTGTGACCCCATCTTCTCAAGCGGAACTCTTGGGCATGGCCAACGGGGATCCCTCCTGCCATGAAGCTCCCAAAGGCCTTTGTTACAGCGCTTTCCACGGGTTGATGCAAGTTGTGCTGCGAGTAACTGGACCAGCCACTTTAAAAATACACGCTGCTGGCATGAAAGAAGTAGAGGTATCCCTCTGACTGTTGGGACACCAATGAAGACATTCTTATCAGATGAAAGAACGATATCATGTTTAGCGGTTTCACGAGAGTATGTCTGGTGAAAAATAAATGAGCCATACCATATCAAACGAAAAGGGCTGTTGCAGATTTGCAACAGCCCTTTCTTTTTCCACAAGCTCCGGTATTTGGTGGAAACTTACACCTGAAGTTTTTTTCCATAGAATGCCACGCGTTGATCCAGCTCTTGATAGTTGATCTTTCCCGTGCGAAGAAACTCTTGTACCGTATCCCAATCCGGGATGGCAGCTCTACCACCAATCCGCGTACATTTGATACAAGCCGTCGCCGTGGCTAATGCTGCAGATTCTTTTGCCGACATTCCTCGAAGAAGACCAACCAGAAAAGCGCCATGGAACACATCTCCTGCACCTACAGTGTCCTGGACTGACACCGGGAAAGAAGGCAAAGAGAAATACCCTTCTTCCCTGCTATATCCCACACAACCTTTTTCACCCAAGGTGAACACAACTACAGAGGGCCCCATGGCACAAACTGCTTTGATATTCTCCTCATAAGTGCCGTCGGAAAATAGACTTTGATAGAAAAATTCTGAACCCACAAAGACATCAATGCATCCCAAGTGATCCACAATCTCCTGGGAATATGTATCCCCATCCCAAAAAATTCTGGCTCCGGCTTTTACGGCATGCTCCAGCGCTATTCGAGATACCGGCGTAATATGGGAAAGGTAGAACCATTGGCTATTTTCCAATAGTTCAAGATCCAACTCTTGAGGCTCCAAAGCTTGGGCCGTGCCGCTTCGATAAAGAAAACTGCGGCCGTCAGTTTCGTCATCGCTGAGCACGATGGAAAGGGAAGTACTCTTCCCCTCCCGAACATGCATGCCCGAAACATCTATACCATGACGTTGAAAATCAGCTATGCAAAAGCGACCATACTCATCACTGCCAACCGCTCCCATCATCGCACATTTGGCACCTAATCGAGCCGCTGCAACCATACCCGAGGAAACTTTTCCCCCTCCCTGCCAGCTTAATCCCCTGACATGGACTCCCTGATTAGAATGGGGCAAAGCGTCCACATTGACCAAGAAATCCACACAGGGCATCTCGTACCCAGCAATTTCAAATCTCTTCAACGGTATCCCTCCCCCAGAGATTTAAAAGGAAAAACCATTGGGATTGAGCAGTTTCATTTTGCTTCTGAGAAATTCCACCGCTTCTCCAGCAACATCCACCATCAAATTCATGAATTGACCATTGGGGGCATCTTTATCCACACACTCCGCTATACCGTGATAGCAGGCGCGGAAATACTCCGTGGCAATGTTGAATTTACTCATACCCAGACGAACACTCTCCTGCAACTGCACAGAAGGAATATCCGAGCATCCATGAAGAACCAAGGGAATTGGCAATGCTTTTCGCAGAGCCGCTATTCTGTCAAAATCCAGATTGGGTGTCTGCACGTATGCCCCGTGAGCATTTCCCACAGCGACTGCTAAAGAACCGCATCCTGTTCGCTCCACAAATTCCACCGCTTGATCCACATTGGTGTAGTGATCGGAATTGACAATATCATCCAGATTGGCCCCGGATCCCACATGCCCCAGCTCTGCTTCCACATCCACACCAAAGACTGCGGACGCTTTGGTGACTGCAGCAGTCAATCGCACATTTTCTTCAAAGGGTAGGGCAGATCCATCCACCATCACCGAGGGGAACCCAGCACGAATGCCGCCCACGGCAATTTCATATCCTGCGGAGTGGTCCAAATGTACGCCAATGGGCACGTCGGATTCCTCTGCAAAATGTTTGGCAATATCCGCCACAAACTTCAGTGGGATATACTTTTCAAATCCCGGATAAAACTGGATGATCACCGGCACGCGCTCCTGATTGGCCGCCTCCGCCACCCACTTTATTGTCTCATAATTGAACACATTCACAGCCGCCACACCATAATGGTTTTCTGTGGCATGCTGCAGCAACTCGTTTACTTTTACCAGAGGCATACCCTCTACAACTCCTTTCCAGATATCATATCATCCGATTCAGTCCGCTGTGTTGGTATTGAAAAACAAAGTATACTGGGGCAAGCTTTCCATGAACGTGCGGCTTGCCCGGTCAATGGTATCATAGTCCTCTTGCCTGAACTGCCATCCCACTGCCTGGAGATTCTCCTCCGCCTGTTTTCCGTTTTTGGCACCCACAATCGGCGCCGTAATCCCCGGCGTCTGCAAAAGCCAAGCAATTGCTCCCTGAGCGGGAGTTTTTCCGTACTTTGCACTCACCTGGGAGAGCACTTCGGTCACTTGCAGACAACGAGGATAGTTCTCCGGTTGAAATAGCGCAGCTTTGGCGCGTCCGTCCGTAAACACTGTGTCCTTTTTAAACTTCCCAGTGAGCAGCCCCTGCGCCAGCGTGCTGTAGGGGATAACAGAAATATCATTTTCCAAACTAAAGCGCAGCAGTTCCTCGTCATAGCGCCACAGCAGGCTATAACACGGCTGAATGACATCCACCTGACCGTATTTCATAGCTTCCTGCATTTCTGCCAACGAAAAGTTAGAAAGTCCAATCGCCCGGATTTTTCCCGCCTTTTTCAGCTCCATCATGGTGGTCATACGCTCTTCAATGGAAACTTCCTCCTCGGGAATGGGATAGTGTAGGAAATATACATCCAAATAATCTGTCCCAAGACGCGCAAGACTGTTTTCACAGGCTTGTATCATCTTTTCTCGGGCCATTGAAGGCTTGAACACCTTGGAGATGAGGACTACCTTGTCCCGGCCAATACGCCGGACCGCTTCCCCAACCACTCGCTCTGAGCGTCCTTGTCCATAGATCTCCGCAGTATCAAAGGTGTTAACCCCCTGATGATACGAGGCCTCCAGTGCCTCCAACGAACTGACATCTTCCGTTGCTCCAAAGTAGTCTCCCCCCATTGCCCAACATCCTAGAATCAACTGGGAGACATACACGTCACTTTTTCCAAGCTTTTGATATTCCATTACAACCCATCTCCTTTGCAATTTCTCCCACTTCCGAATATGCAGAAAGCCCCATCAGTTAGTTACAACCATGTACTTTCTAACTGATGGGGCCCTGCACATTTCAGGAGCGAACTATTACAACATTCTTATTTAAGACGGGAATCTTCCCTTATGCAGCGTTATAGCGGTCAATTGCTGCCTGCCAAATAGAAATCAGATCGGCAACACCGGCATTCTCCAGCTCAGTCTGGTAGCTCTGCCAGGATTCATCCGTAACGCCATTGAGCACCCAGTCCACCACATAGCGATCCACAATATCGGAAATCGTGGGCTGAATCTGGGACACGCGGGAGGATTCCTCCACAGTCAGCATGGTTCTGGGCAGCACACTGTCTGCATACTCCTCTAACATTTCCTCTTTTCCATTGGTTTTTTGACCTTCCAGCAGAGGAACTGCATCGTAATCACAAACATCCTCATAATAGGAGTCCTTGATGATGAAAGAACCACGGCAAGGGGTAGTATTCTCACGTGCGGACTCTTTGCCATCGGCAAACTCGCCCTGGGGAAGAGCATTTCCGTTCTCATCTCTGGGCTTAGTCAAGAAACCGTCCTCTTCCTCAACAAACACAGCTCCCACAGCGCCCCAGTTGGACGTGACCGCCAGCTTAGGATCAGAACTGATTGCTTCCACCATCAGACCGATCACATGGGGGAACTCACAGTTTGTGGTGATAGCGGTATTGGAAGAATCCTGCAGCTCAGAGTAGTTCAGCCGGAAACCAGTCTTGCCGTTTTCACCTTCCAAACGGGGCAGAGCCTCATACTGATTGCGCACCTCAATATTCGTGATAGATTCTTTGCCACCCCAGGTGCTGTAAGAACCTACTGTTGCGACATCCTGCTTCAGCAGGGAGTTCTCGAAAGCCAAGCTGGTATCCGCCTCAAAAGAACCGTTCCAGATCAAACCTTCGTTCCACAGCATATTGAAGAACTCAGCGGTTTTCCGGAAAGCCTCATCGGTGGCAGAGAAGGCAACCTTGCCTTCCTCATTCAGATAGAGGTGGTCGGCATAGTTGTTGCCGCCACAATAGGAATCGGCCTGGCCAAAGCAACCAGTAAAGCGGTAGAACAAATCGTTGGATCCAAAGGTGTCATGGGCACCAAACTGCACAGCCAAGGGTGTTTCGTCCGCCTGACCATTGCCGTTGAGGTCACCGGCATCCCGGAACGCCTTCAAAACTTCCACATACTCATCCACAGTGGTGGGCATGTCCATGTTCACCTGCTCCAGCCAATCATTATTGATCACAAAGGGGCCAGGAGTGAGCACCAGACCTTCCATCTCTTCGATGTAGGGGAAGCCATAAATGTGTCCATCGGGAGCAGTAGCAATTTTGCGGTACTCCTCTTTGCTCTCCAGCAGTGCCTTATAGTTGGGCATGTAATTATCAATAATATCCTCCGTAGGCATGAACACACCCTGGTCCGCATACTGAACCACAAAGTTGCTGGACTGACCATCCACGAAGTTCCAGAAGCAGTCGGGCAGCTGATCGCCGCCTGCAGAAAGCGTCAGGTTGATCTTCTCTGCAACACCGTCATAGGGAACGTCCTGCCACTCAAACCGGATACCGGTGAGTTCCTCCCACTCTTTCACCATGGCAAGCTCGGTGACCGGACGGGTACGGCTGCCGGTGTAGTGGACAAACATGCTGATCTTCCCATACTTCTCCTCAAAGGCATCGGGATCGGGAATGATGGGCATGGTACCATCCAAATTGATCAATCCCAGGCTGACAGCCTCTTTTTCCTGCTCGGTCAATCCAGGATACTTGGTCTCATCCACTTCTGCAACAGAAGAATTCTCTGTGCCAGCGGCAGAATTCTCAGTTGTGCTGGATCCATCACCAGATGCAACAGAAGAACCTCCATTGCCGCCACAGCCGGCGAAGCTGACCAGCATGCACAGTGCCAGAGCTAGGGCTAAGAACCGTTTTTTCATTACAATTTCCTCCTTTTAGTAAAGGTTTTCTATCCTTCCTACTTACCCCTTTACCGCGCCTACCATGACACCCTTTGCAAAGTACTTCTGCAAAAACGGGTACACAATAAGCAATGGCGCCGCGGCAAGTACGACGATACAATATTTCAGCTGCTCCGCAAGGCGTTGGCGCATGGCAATCTCCTCCGCACTGTTTGTGATGGAGTTGACCTGGTTTGACAACACCAAGTTGCGAAGCACCACCTGCAAGGGCATCTTCTCCTGCCCTGCCAGGAACATCAAAGGATTAAAGAAACTGTTCCAGAGTGCGGTGGCATAAAACAGACACATCACCGCAATGATTGTGGAAGACAAAGGCAACACAATTTTGAAAAAGAACATGAAGTCACTGCATCCATCAATTCGCGCTGCTTCCAACATTTCCAGCGGAATACCCGTGTCGAAGAAAGAGCGACACACAATTAGGTTGTACACCGAGACTGCCACGGGCAATACCACTGCCCAAATGGTGTCATAGATGTTCAAATTCTGCACCACCAAATACAGCGGAACGATACCTCCATTAAAAAACATGGTGAAGGTGAACAGAAACATAATGACTCTACGTCCAGGCAAGTCCATGCGGGACAAAGCATAACCTGCAGGAATGGTACAGATGAGGGAGATTGCCGTGCCAACCACTGTATACACCAGAGTATTCTGGTAACCGGTCCACAAAGGAGCATAGCTGAAAGCACGCTCATAACCCTTAAAGTAGGGCGCCTCAGGATAGAGCAGCAACTTGCCCGTATTCACCACACTGGGATCGGTAATGGATGCCAAAAGCACATAGTACAGCGGATACACAATCACAATCACCACTAAGGTCATGATCACGCCGTTGACAATATTGAACATCCTATCCCCAGCGGATTGCCGAATGGGCCCTGTTTTTTTGATCTTTGTCATATTGAGCCCTCCTTAAAACACACTGATATTGCTAAAGCGCTTGGCCACAAAGTTCACAATGACCAATAGGATGAAGTTGACCACGGAATTGAACAAGCCTACTGCTGTTGCAAAGCTGTACTGTGCTTGCTGCAAACCAACTTTGTACACATAGGTAGAGATCAACTCACTGACAGTGGTGTTCATATTGTTCTGCATCAGAAAAGCTTTTTCGTAACCAACGTTCATGATATTACCTACGTTGAGAATCAGCATCAAAACAATCGTGGGTAGAATCAACGGCAGATCAATGCGAAGGATCCTCTGAAAACGAGTGGCGCCATCCACAATGGCCGCCTCGTAGTAATCCGGGCTGATTCCCACCAATGCCGCAATGTAGATGATGGCATTAAACCCCATACTCTGCCATACAGACGATCCCACATACAACGGGCGGAACCACTCCGGCAAACTGGTGAAGAAAATCTCCTTGCCTCCTGTATTGGTGATAATATTGTTCACCAATCCGTTAGCTGAAAACAGCACGGAAATAATGCTGACAATGATAACTGTGGAAAGGAAATAAGGAGCGTAAGAAATTGTCTGGATCGTTTTACGCAGCTTCCCTCCGCGGATCTGATTGAGCAAAAGCGCAAAGATAATTGGGATAGGGAATCCCACCACCAATGTGAGCAGGCTGATAATCACCGTGTTCCAGATAGCGTTGACAGCAATGCTGGTGCTGAAGAATGTGTTGAAGTGCTTCATCAAGGGATCTGCCCAAGGGCTGCCCAGAATGCCCATATTCCCCTTGTAGTCCTTAAACGCAATCAAAAGGCCATACATGGGATAATAGGCAAACAGCACAAGCCACACAAAGGCCGGCAGCAAAAGGACAAACAACTGCCATTTACTCAGCACATTCCTCACTTTCCATTTCCGTTTTCTTACCTCCATTTTGGTATCATCCTTTCTATATAGCTTCCTGTCCCTGCCTGTTACAGGGTAAACAGCCCTAAGTCCTCGACCTCCATTTCTCCGTCAATGGCAAATAATCCAAAACGGCGATCCTTGTAATCGTACATTCTCGCATTCATGGCGATATCGTCGTTGATATAGACCACCAACACGGTATCCTCTACAAAAACTTTCACTTTGTAATCCTTGCCAGGCTCCAGTGCCAGCGGACGTTCCATTTCCACTGCGTAGGGGAACATCTTTCCACCTTCGCCATCCTCTCCCCAGAACCGAATTCCAGAGACATATTCCAGTCGGTTGCGAGCAGGCTCCAACACCAGGTAATACCCTGTGTCATAGTTTTCATCCACCTGAAGCGCAATGCCAAATCTCCGGGTATCCGGAGTAAACCGCAAGGTGGCCTCCAGCTTGCACTGTCTGGGAACTTGATCTAACAGCACACCGCCAAATCCACAAGGTGCCGACAACACGCCTCCTTTAGAATCGTTCTTCCACTCTCCCAAAACAGGCTCCACCGTCAAGGGGACTTCCTGACCCAGGGCAGCATCCACATGAGGTTCAGGAGCGACACGCAAGGTTCCATCGGGATTTTGCAAAACTTTATGGACCACCAGATTTCCGCCCCAATCCCAAGAACAGCAATCCTGGCTAATGCGGTTGCCGGGGTTGAAGGTCTTTTTTGCCAGCTCTTTGGTGGGATTCCAACCATAAATGTAACGATCCTTACCGTCCGTGCCGGTTTTAGCAGCATAATAGGCACAGGAATCAAAGGTATCCTGCTCCGGAGCAATCCACGGGCCATTGAGGGATTTGCTCATGCGGTACAAAGTCTGGAACCTGTCACAGTAGTTGGAGAATACCAGATAATACCAGTCCCCCATTTTAAACAGATCCGGACACTCACAAGCGCCCGCAGCCTCCATGGGTGCATAAAATGGCTGGCGGTATTCCCAATGAGACAGATCCTTGGAAGCGCACAATCCCACACACGCCCGGCGCTCCGTCTTACCAATGACGGAAGTGGCTAAGATCATCCACCACTCCTGAGCCTCCTCATTCCAGAAGACAAAGGGATCGCGCCATTCCGCCGGATCATAGATTTTACCGTCCGCCGGAAGAATTTCGTCCTCCAACTTTTTCCAGGTATCCAAATCCTTGCTGATTGCATGACGTACAAATTGCCGGCGAGGATTGTCCTTGAAGGTGCAGTAGAACAGATGATAGAGATCATCCACCTTGATGACAGAGCCTGTTCCTCCCTGAATATGGGTGGGATGCTCTTGAAAGTGGATATGGTCCTCTGTGGTCAACATGTGCCATCCGTTCTCCTGGGTGGGATCCTCCTGACCACGAGTGTTTTTCAAATAGAACGGTTTGAACTGGCCATTATCATAAAAAGGGATTACGTCCCCCAACACCGATTTCCCAGGCCGATAAAACAACTCCATAGCTTCCCCTTCTTTCTAAAGTTTCTTTTTAAGATCAGGTCCACAGGCGAATATTTTCAAATTTGGCCGTACCATGGGATGCAAACAGTCCAAAGAACTGATGGCTGTAATCAAACATCCGAGTGTTCAAGGCAATCTGATCATCCAGATAGGCCAGCAGGATGGAATCCTGCACGAAAACCCGCAGTTTGTGCGGAACATCCGGAGCCAAATTCAACGGGCGTTCCATCTCCACGTCAAAGGGGAAGGTCCAACCGCCCTCGTCGTACATACGCAGTCCCGATTTCCATTCCAACCTGCCACGATGGGGTTGATAGCTCAGGTAATAGCCCGTTCCAAATTCCTCGTTCACTTGAAGTGCCACACCAATTTCCCGCACAGTACTGGAAAATGTGAAATCCAACTCCAACTTGCAAATTTGGGGTACCCGGTTTCCAAAGAGCACAGTGCTGTATCCATAGGGGCTTTCCACCGCTGCCCAATCCTCTCCAGTGGACCAAGGACCGTTCATGGGGGTCATCGGAGTTTTATTGGGAATTTGCAGGGCATTGTCCACTGAATCAGGTACGGTGACTGCTAAAGTACCATCTGGATTTTGCACCAAGCGGTGGACAATCATTGCCCCGCCCCAGTCGAAGGAATTGTAATCCTTGCCAGGATAAATGGGAGGATTGAAACCCCAGTTGTTGTAGTAGCGAGTGGGATTCCAGCCATAAATGTAACGGTCCTTCCCATCGGTACCAGTTTTGGCAGCGTAAAAGCAACGGGTGTCAAAACTGTCCACTGCCGGCGCCAGCCAAGGACCATTGAGAGATTTGCTCATGCGGTAATATGTTTGAAATCTATCCGTGTACTGAGAATAGATCAGGTAATACCAATCGCCCATTTTAAAGAGATCCGGGCACTCATGAGCACTGGTATGAATGTGCGGTGAATACAGCGGGGGGCAAATCGTCCAGTGGTGCATATCTGGCGATGTACACAGAGCTGTACATCCCCGGCGTGCTGTCTTACCCGTTTCCTTGGCGGCCAGCAGCATCCACCACTCTCCCGCGTCTTGGTTCCAAAACACAAAGGGATCACGCCAATCCGTCAGCTCATAAATCTCTCCATCTGCAGTAAAGCTCTCATCCTCCAGGGTCTTCCACTGGGTAAGATCCGTGCTCACTGCGTGATGTACAGTCTCACGTTTGGGGTTCTGCTTGAAGGTGCAGTAGAACAGATGATAGGTTCCCTCCACCAGAAGCACGGACCCTGTTCCCCCGCGAATTCCTGTGGGGGTTTCAGAAAAGTGCAGGTGATCTTTTGTGGTCAGCATGGTCCATCCCGCGGTCGCATCTTCTCCGTAATATCCCCGGTTTCCCTTTAAGTAAAACGGCTTGAAACATCCGTTGTCATAAAAAGGAATCACGTCACCGACCACTGCATTTTTTGGATCGTAAAACAACTCCATACACAAAACGCCTCCCCGATTGTCTGACTAGTTGTTGAAAGTCATTTTCTCGAGTATGACAACGTTGTCAAATAAGGCAATGTTTGACAACGTTGTCAAAAAGCGGTATAATAAAAAACACAGGAGAAAAACCAAAGCTCTTCAAACCGTGTTCTGCTTTCAAATAACAACGCCGTCTTTTCGGCAACCTACACAATGATTACGTTGTCAATTCTCTTTATGTGGCTATTATACTCACGCCCATTGTGCCTGTCAAGAGTATTTTTCATTTTTCTTCATTTTTTGTTCATTTTGAAGGAGGGCCTCTATGCCAACAAGTAAAGACGTCGCTATTCTAGCGGGGGTTTCCCCTGCAACAGTATCACGGGTATTCCGTGGTGAAACCATTGTAGCGGAAATGACCAGAAAAAAAGTGATGGAAGCAGCCCGCCAGTTAAACTATACTCCAAGTCATGCGGCCAGTATTTTGAAAAAAAATAACAACCGCACCGTAGCATTTTTGGATCCAGATCCCCAAAACCCTTTTTACATTCAAATGATCTCAAAGATTGGGGAGATTTTGGAAAAGGACTATGATATGGCTGTCTTGATGGCACCAAACACCAACTACAACAAACGGTTGCTTGCCACCATCCGCACTTTTCTCTCCTATCGTGTGGAGTGTATCGTGTTCTCCCCCATCCCCGGAAAGGACGACAAAACCATCCCGCGGTTAAATGAATTATTTGAGGCTGAACAAAACTGCAAATTCCTGCAGCTTCACTGTTTACAGTACCCGCAGGTGGACGCCATCTACTACAATGATGTAGTCGGCATGGAAATGGCGACCACCTACCTGCTTGAACGGGGTCACCGGAGGATTCTCATAGTTTCTGATGATTGCAAACGTATTGTAGGCTGTAATGACGCCTATCGAAAAGCAGGTATTGATACACCGGAAATTCCTGTGGAGCCTTTGAACTTTGCCATGTCCACAGACCAACTGGCTGAATACATCCACGAACTGCACCCTACTGCCATCATTTCTGTGGCGGAAATGTTCAGTTTAAAGACCTACAGCGCCCTTACCAAATTGAAATATAGAATACCAGATGATATAAGCCTCATTGTATTTGATGATACTGCTTGGACAAGGGCAATGGATATCACAGTTGTCACCCATTCCGAAGAAGAGGTAATTCAAAGCGCTGTGGAAGCAATTACCAGTATGATTGATGGACAGCACACCCAGGTGGAACACAAAATTGTTTTGCCCATGCTGGTGGAGCGCAGCTCTGTAAAAACACTAACTTCTTGAAAATAGCTTTCCATAAAAAAGCCGGCTGGATGCTCCTATCCAACCGGCTTTTTACTATTAAGCAGAGGTTTCCTGCAAAAACTTTGCGATCTCACCACCATCGTGATAGCCCTTTTCGTACAGTCGTTTCAAGGCTTCTCGATCCCGGGTGAGGGTGTCCACACCGCAGGTATCTTCCGGGGCAACTATCAGCAATTTTCCCTGCTGCTGATACATGGATGCCAAATCCACGCCCCTGTTATAGTGAGAGGCCCTGCGTTCCAGCTGAGCGGCAGCTTTGGGGTACTTACGCTGAATCCGCTTTGCTAAAAAACAATCCTTCTCCGGTGTGCGCCGCAGATCTCGAGGCTTGGTGAGCAACAGCACCACCTTTTCGCATCCCATGGAAAATGCCTTTTCAATGGGAATTGGATCACCCAAAGCTCCATCATAATAGGGCACCCCATCTATCTCATAAGGCCGGCACACAAACGGTATGGAACAGGATGCTTTTACCACGTCGTATTGATCCTGGGACATATCCTGTTTGGTAAAGTAAACCGGCTCCCCTGTCAAGGCATTTGTAGTCACCACGACCATCTCTGTGGCACTTTGCTCCATGGCAGGATAGTCCAGGGGATCCTCTGAGTCATGACAGCTCAATTCTCCATAGACGTAGTCCATATCAATATAGCTGCCTTTACACAGGAAGTTTCTAAGGCTCATGTACTCCTTTCGCCTGGAATACTCTGTATAAAACCGGTAGTTGCGGCCCTTCTGTCCCGCAATATAGGAGGCGATATTGGCCGCTCCTGCCGATACTCCCACCCCAACATCAAAGATGATGCCATCTTCTAAACAGCGGTCCAGGACTCCACAGGCGTAAATCCCCCGGAGTCCACCTCCCACATCTACCACCGCAGTTTTCATCGAACATCCTGCTCCTTTCCAACAACCTTACCGCTCCAGCAGATTCATAAACTCCTCGCCGGTAATGGTCTCCTTCTCATACAGATATTTGGCAATCTCATCCAGCTTGGCCTTGTTCTCCTCCAACAGCTTGATTGCCTTTTGATGCTGAGAGCGCACCAGGCCCACCACTTGCTGGTCAATCTTTGCCTGAGTCTCTGCCGAACAAGCCAGGCTGGTGTCCCCACCCAGATACTGGTTCTGGACTGCCTCCAAGGCCACCATATCAAAATCGCGGCTCATGCCATAGCGAGTGATCATGGATCGAGCCAGCTTTGTGGCCTGCTCGATATCATTGCTGGCTCCCGTGGATGCAGAATGGAACTCCACCTCTTCTGCTGCCCGTCCTCCGGTCAAGGTGGCAATTTTATTCTCCAACTCTTCCTGACTCATCAGATAGTGGTTGCCGTCATCCACCTGCATGGTATAACCCAACGCGCCACTGGTTCTGGGCACTATGGTGATTTTCTGCACAGGTGCCGAATGGTTCTGCAACGCCGCTACCAAAGCATGGCCTGTTTCGTGATAAGCCACAATCAGCTTTTCTTTGTCAGTAAGAATGGCATTTTTCTTCTGGTAGCCTGCAATAACCACCTCAATGCTCTCCTCCAGATCAGCCTGGGTGACGGACTTCCGTCCAGCACGCACTGCCCGCAAAGCGGCCTCGTTGACGATATTGGCCAGCTCAGCACCGGAAGCACCGGAGGCCATTCGAGCCACTTTGTCAAAGTCCACATCCCCGGCGATTTTCACTTTCTTGGCGTGAACCTTCAGAATTTCAGTACGACCCTGGAGATCCGGCAGCTCCACCGGCACCCGGCGGTCAAACCGTCCCGGACGGGTCAGGGCGGGATCCAGGGACTCCGGCCGGTTGGTGGCAGCCAGAATGATGACACCACTATTTTCCTCAAAACCGTCCATCTCTGTCAAAAGCTGGTTCAAGGTCTGCTCCCGTTCGTCGTTACCGGTCACATTGCCCTCGCGCTTTTTACCGATGGCATCAATTTCATCAATGAACACGATACAGGGTGCCTTCTCCTTTGCCTGCTTAAACAGGTCACGGACTTTGGCAGCACCCATACCCACAAACATCTCCACAAACTCCGAGCCGGACATGGAAAAGAACGGCACATTGGATTCACCTGCTACCGCCTTTGCAAGCATGGTCTTACCGGTTCCGGGAGGGCCCACCAACAAGACACCTTTGGGCATGGAAGCTCCCACCTCTTTGTATTTGGTGGGGTCATGGAGATAATCCACAATTTCGGAAAGATTTTCTTTTGCTTCATCCTCACCGGCCACGTCTGAAAAACGAATGCCTTCCGAGGACTTGACGTAAACTTTGGCATTGGCCTTGCCAAAGCTCATGGCGTTGGGTCCTCCCGCACGCTGCATCAGCTTCTTGGACATGAACTGTCCAATGGCCACAAAAATCACAATAGGCAGCACCCAGCTGAGCAGGAATGTAAGGATGGGATTGGCCTGTTCAATGACCTGACCGGAATACTGGGCGCCAGAATCTTTGAGCATCTGGGCCAAATCCGGATCGGGAATCATACCGGCCTTGTACACGGACGTTTGATCCTTATTGGTGAAGATCACCTGGTTTTCCGCCTCTTGGATCTCCACCAGGCCCAGGTCCTTGTCCTCGGCCATCTTGACAAACGTGCCATAATCCACCTCCTGCACCCGAAGCTGGGACAGCCACGGCACTGTGAGCAGATTGATCAACAGCAGCACGATCAGAACAATGGCATAATAAAAAATCAAAGGCTTTTTGGGGCGTTTCACTTCATTCATCGAGAGGGGGCCTCCTTTTCTTCGTCCAGAGCCATCTGCAGATCCACAGCATTTAGCGCCGCCAAAAGCGCATAGTCCGCGGACTGTATGGCAAAGTCAATGGCATACTCCGCAAACAGCGCAGCTGCCTCCGCACGATCCTCCTGGGGCGTATCCGCCTCACAGTGCAGATCCTCAGGCAATTCCCCTTGCAGCAGACTGTCCAGCTGTCTTTGATGATCCAGCTGCACCTTTGCCAAAGCAGCTACTGCTGGAGACCGGCTGCTTGCCACCCGCTGCTCCAACAGACGGCTGCTTTCCTTCAGCTGTTCCTTTAGATGCTGCTGTTCTTCACGGATCTGCCCATGGCATTGACTTTGACACAGGCACAGACGGTCCCGAAATTGCTCACATCCCTCTTGCAACTCCAAAAGCTTGCTGGTAAACACCTGATTTTCCACAGCGCTTCCACTGCTCCTTTCCAGGCGGATTTGCCTTCTGAAACCTGTTATACCAGCAATCCGTTTAAAACACCATTGGCAGTTTTCAGATTGTGTCCTTACAAAAAAACAAATCTGTCAGAATTTTTGACAGTTCCCCTTTTTTGTAAGGACAGATCCTCACTTTTACCAGTGGCCCCTTCTCTCAAAACAAAGTATCATAAAAACAATCAATAGCTTCCAGCCCCGGCGAAAGGAGATCCTACATGGCTACGATACATTTACTTGTCACACTGGACCAACGATATCTCACACCTCTGCAGGTGCTGCTCACCTCCCTGGCGATCAACTCTTCCCAGGAACATTTTGTGGTACACCTACTCCACCGGGGGATTCCAGCTTCCCGATTGGAACTGGTGGAAAGGCAGTGCCACGCTCTGCAAATAGAACTAATCCCTCAAAAAGTCCCGGAGAGTTTGTTTCAGTCAGCCCCTGTGACCAAACAATATCCCCAGGAAATGTATTATCGTCTGATTGCCCACACACTGCTTCCCGAAAATGTCTCTCGAGTCCTCTATTTGGACCCGGACATTCTAGTGATGAACTCCTTAGGTCCTTTATGGGAAACAGATCTGCTGGGAAATCTGTTTGCCGCCGCAGCCCATACGGGCAAAACAGAATTCGCCAACAATCTCAATCAGATCCGTCTTGGAACCGAAAACAACTATTTCAACTCCGGGGTGCTGCTCATCGATCTGGAACAAGCCCGTCATACAGTCTCCCCGCAGGATATTTTCGACTTTACCGAAGCACACCAACGAGAACTGGTGCTACCGGATCAAGATATTCTCAATGCAATGTTTGGCAGCAGAACTCTGGAATTGGACGATGCCCTGTGGAATTACGACGCCAGAGGCTATCACACATACTTGTTCCGTTCTGCAGGAGAATACGACCTGGACTGGGTGATGTCCCACACGGCGATTCTCCATTTCTGCGGCAAATCAAAACCATGGCAACCGGGTTACCATTATCGCTTTGGCATCCTCTACAAACACTACCTGCAACTATCTAAACGCTGGATTCCATCCGATGCCATGCAACCGGGAAAAACATCCTGACACCAGGGATACCCCAGCGCTTTTACTCACCATCCACTATTTTCCCAACCAGCCAGAGAGCTCTCCTGATACGATGCGCTCCAAATGCTGGGCCAAACGATCCTGGTCCGAATCGGGAGAATCGCTGTAAGCCATCAATACTCCCATCATTCCCCAGGCGTTAAACCGCAGCAACACATCCTCTTCCCCAGGGGTGAGCGACAACTCCTGAGGCGCTCGGTGAGCAAGCTGCCGGAAAGTATCCATTGCCGCCTGCAACAGCACCGTTTCCACCTGGGCACGGTGCTGGGAATTCAGCAGCCTGCGAAGGACGGGAATTCGCTCCTGTGCAAATGCCACATAGATACGGATCACCTGAGCTAGGCTGTTCGCTTGATGAGCCTGTTCCACCAACTTCTGAGAGTCCCGGCGGATGATGTATTCCAGCACATCCAAGATATCCTGAAAATGATAGTAAAAAGTCTGGCGTGAAATATGACAGGCATCAATCAACGCCTTGACCGTTATTTTATCGACGCTGCCCCCACAAAGCAGCTGGATATAAGTGTCCGCTATTTTCTCTTTCATCTGAGCCGGCATGAAAAACCTCCTTCTCCAGCGTCCCCTTGGGAGTCCGCCGGGGAAAGATCTGTGAATTGATTTTGGTTAACAGTATATCACAAAGATTCTGTCGATTCAACAATCCTCTCAAGACGCAAAAAGGCCGGGGAACTTCCCCGGCCTTTCACAATAGCACTTATTGAAACTCAAATGGCAAAATCTCCGTCCCGGAAGATCTCCACCTCTTTGCCGTCCTCTGTAGTGCCCACAATCTTCATGTCCGGCGTGCCAATCATAAAGTCCACGTGGATGGTGGAATCGTTGAAGATCCCTTCATTTCCCTGGGGGGACATATTCAGTCCACGCCCCAGAGCCAAATGGCAACTGGCATTTTCGTCAATCAGTGTGGTGTAATACACCAGGCCGCTCATGCTGATGGGAGAATGGTACTCCACCAGGGCAGCCTCACCCAAATAGCCTGCGGTTTCATCGGTGGCAATCAGGGCCTCCAGCATCTCCTTGCCCTCATCGGCCAGAACTTCCACCACTTTGCCCTTTTCAAACCGGAATCCAAAGTTCTCGATCTTTTTGCCACCCAAAACCAAGGGACGAGAGGCATACACCACACCCTCTGTCTCAAACTTGGCGGGAGTCGTGCAGATCTCCTCCGTGGGAATGTTGGGGGTGAAGGGAATCTTCGGGGCACCCTCATAGCCGAACTTGGACCAAGGTGTCAACCCTACGGTCAAGTCCGTGCCGTTTGCTGCGGTGTAGTGGAGCTTCGTGAGCTTCAGAGCGTCCACGGCTTTGCCCCGCTCCGCACTTCTGCGGCGCTTATCCTCCCAAGTCTGGACAACATCGTTATCCTCGTCAATATAGCAGAGATTCAAGAGAATTTCCCACAGCTCCTCCACAGCCTCTTCCCCGGTCTTATCCAGAATATACTCTGCCCACTCCACCGTGGGGACCATGGCGATCAGCCACTGGCAGTGCTTTTCCCGGCTGGCCTTGCGCATGATGTTGCGCACAGCATCCACATGGGCAAAAATCGCGTTGGAGTTCTTTTCGCTGACATCCTCCATCAGCTTGGGGTTCACTCCCTCCAACCGAACATAGCAAGCTCCTTGATCCAGATACATCTGGTTCATGGTACGCTCCCATTCCTCCACCCGGCGAACTTCCTCGTCGGGACGGTATTGGGCTGCCACCTTCATATTGGGCAGATCCAGATAGTGGACCACCACGTTACCGGCGCCCAATTTATAGCACTCCTCAGCAAAAATACTGGTGAACTCCCAGCCCTCAATGGCTGCCTCAACCAGCACGGTCTGGCCTTTCTGCACATTCAAGCCCACTCGGGCCAGAGTATAGGCATACTTGCGCTTCATTTTTTCCAGATCCATCAGACGACTCCTCCTTTTCACGGGACCTATGGGCACTATTATAGCGCAGGAACCCTCGATTGTAAACCAATCACAGGGGAATCGTCCCTCCCACAGGCACGGCCATTTCCATGGACCGCCCGCTGTCCTCACCGTGCTCTCTTACATCCCGCCGCACCCGGGAAAGGGAAACTGCCGTCATTCCTAAAAATGAAGCAATGTGACGATGACTCACTTTGTCAATCACTCCGGGATACTTCTCCAAAAACCAGAGGTAGCGCTCTCGGGCAGTGTACTGGGACAACATCATCTTCGCCTCCCAATGGCGGCGAAGCGAGCAAGTGAGATACCAATTGTAGATTTTCAGGACTTCCACGTTCTCCAACAGCGGCATCAAAAATTCCAACGGAATCGAGACAAAGGTGCACTCCTCCAATGCCTCCAGGCTAATGAGAGAGGGCTCTCCCAATTCAAAACTGGAGACCAGCGGGGTACCCGGTTCCATCTCAAAGCAATCGGTGATCTCCCTGCCCACATTGTCCAGGAAAAAACCGCGCACTAACCCTTTGATTAAAATATCCACCGTCATTGCTATCTCGCCACTGTTCTGAATAATCGCCCGCTTACGCACCGTATGTATGGCACTGTGTGACGCCAAATTGTCAATGAGCACACTGTCATGGACCTTCAGTACCGTACGAAAAAAAGTGTGGAGCTCAGTAAGCACGCGGATCACCTCGCTTTATGAAAATGACATCAAAATTCTTTGGAAAAACCTCTTTTCCAATCATACAATCTATTTATTTATCATACATGGTATTGTCATTTATTGCATTAACAAAAGATAATTCTAAGTAAAAGTAGGCCCATAATGTGCAAATAAATTCTGGTACCTCCCATTTTCTACGAAAAACCTGCCATTTTCCCCCGGGTTAAACAGTCAATTTCCTCCAGAGCAATACAAAAACCCCCGGCTACTGCCGAGGGTTTTCCCACATACTTTTCATCATTTACGTTCTCTCACAGGAAACCGCCTGATTCCACCGCTGCAGAACCTCTTCCACTTGGGAGACCTCCACCTTCGGAAAGGGCACAAAAGGCTCCGGGTCCGTGTACGCTCCCAGGGATTTTTCCAGCCAGAGGACATCCAGCCACCGTCCAAATTTATATCCTGCATTACGGAACAGTCCACCCTCCGCAAAGCCTAAAGCACGATGCATGGCAACACTGGGGTGATTTTCTGCTGTGATACATCCATATACCGTTCGCACTCCCTGCAGCCGCAGCAAATCAAACAGTGCGCCATAAAGCTTTCTCCCCATTCCCCGATGGGTGACCCCCTGGCGCAAATAGATGGTCAGCTCCGCACCCCACTGGTAAGCAGGGCGAGGAGCATAGGGATGGGCATAGGCATAGCCCAAAAGCTTGCCGTTCTCCTCCCACACCAAATAGGGATGCAGTGAAGAGATATCCCGCACTCGCTGGGTAAATTCCTCCAGAGTGGGTACCTCATACTCAAAGGAAATGTTGGTTTCCCTCACGTAAGGGGCGTAGATTTCCAGTATCGCCGCAGCATCCTCCGGACAGGCCGGCCGGATGGGTCCCTCCCCCACTCTCATCGCTTCCACGGCCAAAAGTACAGGCCATAGATCACCAGGCACAGGGAGATGATTCCTGCACTGATCGCTGCTCCTATGGCCATGGAGGTGTGCTGGAGCGGCCCCGCCACCATGGCAATCACTATTGCGGCAGCATCGGGTGCCACACACAAGACGCGCAGCCAATTC
>OBYM01000022.1_pt1 | contig 115511 bp, 89 predicted proteins | sample 1538191 | NCBI WGS metagenome assembly OBYM01 (sample SAMEA2580165, study PRJEB22360) | human gut metagenome | biome: human gut; feature: human-associated habitat; material: faeces | place: Denmark | collected 2008/2010 | reverse complement strand
ACAGTTACTCCCTCTTTCCTCCTCTTCCTTTTTATGGATTTTTACTGGTGGGGGGCGGACATTGCCTTTTTAGTAGGATGTGGGGAAGCTGCCTTGACAAAGCTCATTGGCTGTTTTATAATGGGCTCCAGAAAAGGCGGACAATGGCGTCCGGTCCCTGGAGCAATGGGGGGAGAGTCCCTCATCCAGTGGACCGGCTTTTTTTGTGCCCGGCGGGATGAATCAAGTTTTTGTCCGGCAGGCGGACGGGTTTGTGAAAATGGGAGAATTGAAAAATACTCTTGCTTGTTTTTTTGCTATCGGGTATGATATACTATTGATAACTGCAGACTGAGGATTTCCGGCGGTTCTTCCGGGGAAAGGGAACGGCTGGAACGGGCGTCTGTTACATTATAAAGAGAAAGGGTTGAGCGTATGGGGAAAACAGGGTATCTTGTGCTGGAAAACGGCAGAATCTTCCAGGGAGAACGTTTTGGCGCCGACGGTGAGATGACTGCCGAAGTGGTGTTTACCACTGGCATGACGGGCTATTTGGAAACGTTGACAGATCGCAGCTATTGGGGGCAGATGGTCGTGCAGACCTTCCCCCTTATTGGCAATTATGGCGTTATTCCCGCCGACTTTGAAAGCGACGTCATTGGTCCCTGCGCGTATATCGTGAAACATTGGTGCCAAGCTCCCTCCAACTTCCGTTCTGAGGGCAGCCTTGACACCTTTTTTAAAGAGCGTGGGGTCATTGGACTGTCCGGCATCGACACCCGTACCCTGACCAAGATCATCCGGGAGACCGGCGTGATGAACGGCAGGATCACCGACGATCCCTCCACTGTGAACTTGGACGAGCTGAAGGCCTACCGGGTCACGGGAGCGGTCAAGGCCTCCTCCACTGGGGAGCGCTATGTGGTGAAGCCTGAGGGTGACGTGAAAAAGAAGATCGCCCTGCTGGATTTCGGCCTGAAGAAGAACATCTATCGGGAACTGGTGAACCGTGGCGCAGAGGTCACCGTGTGCCCCTGCACCACCACCGCCCAGGAGATTCAGGAGCTGGGTGTGGACGGCATCATGCTGTCCAATGGCCCTGGCGATCCTGCCGAGAACACCGAGATCATCGAAAACCTCAAGGAAATCTGCAAGCTGAACATCCCGTTGTTCGGCATTTGCCTGGGACATCAGCTGCTGGCCCTGGCTCACGGCTTTAAGACCGAGAAGCTGAAGTACGGCCATCGGGGCGCCAACCAGCCTGTGAAGAACCTGGAGACCGGCCGGGTGTACATCTCCAGCCAGAACCACGGTTATGCAGTGGTGAGCTCCAGCATCGACAGCAGCGTGGCTAAGGAGCTGTTTGTCAACGTCAACGACAACACCTGCGAAGGCATCCGCTATGCGGACTGCCCTGCATTTTCCGTGCAGTTCCACCCCGAAGCCTGCGGCGGTCCTCTGGACACCCAGGAGTTGTTCGACCAGTTTTTCGCCATGATGAAGGAGGGGGACTAATATGCCACTGAATAAGGACATTAAAAAGGTATTGGTTATCGGTTCCGGCCCCATTGTGATTGGCCAGGCCGCAGAATTTGACTATGCCGGTACCCAGGCTTGCCGGGCTCTGCGGGACGACGGCATCGAGATCGTGCTGGTGAACTCCAACCCCGCCACCATCATGACCGACAAGGCCATGGCGGACAAAATTTACATCGAACCCCTGACCCTGACCACGGTTAAGCGGATTATTGAGAAGGAAAAGCCCGACAGCATCCTGTCCGGCTTTGGCGGTCAGACCGGCCTGACCCTGTCCATGCAGCTGGCCAAGGAGGGTTTCTTGGCAAAGCACAATGTGCGGCTGCTGGGCGCATCCCCTGAGACCATCGACAAGGCTGAGGACCGTCAGATCTTCAAGGACACCATGGAGAAGATCGGCCAGCCTTGCATTCCCTCCAAGGTGGTGACCACCGTGGAGGACGCCGAGGCCTTTGCCCAGGAGATCGGCTATCCCGTCATCATTCGACCCGCCTTTACTCTGGGCGGCACCGGCGGCGGCATCGTCAACAACCAGGAGGAGCTGCGGGAGACCGCTGCCAACGGTCTGGCACTTTCCCCCATCACCCAGATCCTGGTGGAAAAGTCCATCGCCGGCTGGAAAGAGATCGAATTTGAAGTCATGCGTGACAGCAAGGGCAACACCATCACCGTCTGCTCCATGGAGAACCTGGACCCGGTGGGCGTGCACACCGGCGACTCCATCGTTATCGCCCCCACGGTCACTCTGTCTGATAAAGAATATCAGATGCTCCGCTCCGCTGCTCTGAAGATCATCAACGAGCTGGGCGTGGAAGGCGGCTGTAACTGCCAGTTCGCTCTCCATCCCACTTCCTTTGAATACGCTGTCATCGAGGTCAACCCCCGTGTGTCCCGTTCTTCCGCTCTGGCTTCCAAGGCCACTGGCTATCCCATTGCCAAGGTGGCCACCAAGATCGCCATCGGCTACACCCTGGACGAGATCAAGAACGCGGTCACCGGCAAGACCTACGCCGCCTTCGAGCCCGCCCTGGACTACGTGGCGGTGAAGTTCCCCAAATGGCCCTTTGATAAATTCGTCTACGCCAAGCGTGACCTGGGCACCCAGATGAAGGCCACCGGCGAGGTCATGTCCATTGCCGACACCTTTGAGATGGCTCTGATGAAGGCTGTCCGGGGCGCCGAGATCTCCCTGGACACCCTGAACCTGCCCAAGTTCGCCACGGAGACCGACGAGAACCTGTGGCACATCGCGGTCCACGCTACCGACGAGCGTCTGTTCGCCGTGTACGAGCTCTTAAAGCGTGGCGTGACCGTGGAGAAGATGCACGAGGAAACCATGATCGACTGCTGGTTCCTCAACAAGATCATGAACCTCTTGAACTACGAGCGGGAACTGGCCAAGGGCCAGCTCACCGAAGAGCTGTACACCCAGGGCAAGAAGCTGGGCTATCCCGACAAGACCATTGCCCGGCTGTCCGGCTGCGAGGTGAACTTCGAGCGCAAGCCCACCTTTAAGATGGTTGACACCTGCGCCGGCGAGTTCGCCGCCCACACCCCCTACTTCTACGCCACCTACGACACCGAGGAGTCTGGCGGCGAGGACGAGGCTCTGGAGTTCATCGGTGGGAACCGGGAGAAGAAGACGGTCATCGTGTTGGGTTCCGGCCCCATCCGTATTGGACAGGGCATCGAGTTCGACTACGCCAGCGTCCACTGCGTCATGTCCCTGCAGAAGCTGGGATATGAGGTGGTTATCATCAACAACAACCCGGAGACCGTGTCCACTGACTTTGACACCGGTGACCGGCTGTACTTTGAGCCTCTGTCCCCCGAGGACGTGCTGGACATCATCAAGATCGAGAAGCCCGTGGGTGTTGTAGTGGCTTTCGGCGGCCAGACTGCCATCAAGCTGACCAAGACCCTGGCGGAGAACAATATCCCCATCCTGGGCTCCTCTGCAGACACCATCGACATGGCCGAGGACCGAGAGCGGTTCGATGCGCTGCTGGAGCGTTCCGGCATCAAGCGTCCCAAGGGCCACACCATCATGACTACGGAAGAGGCTTTGAACGCTGCCCGCGAGCTGGGTTATCCCGTGCTGATGCGTCCCTCCTACGTGCTGGGCGGTCAGAACATGATCATCGCCTACTGTGACGAGGATATCCAGGAGTACATGGCCATCATCCTCTCCCACAAGCAGGACAACCCCGTGCTGATTGACAAGTACCTGTCCGGCATGGAGATCGAGGTGGACGCCATCTGTGACGGGGAGAACATCCTGATCCCCGGCATCATGGAGCACGTGGAGCGCACCGGTATCCACTCCGGCGACAGTATCGCCGTGTACCCGGCCTCCGACATTGACGACGATATGAGCGCCAAGATCGTCTCTACCACCGAGACCCTCTGCCGTGAGCTGAACGCCTTGGGCCTGATCAACCTCCAGTACATCATCATGGACGGCGAGATCTACGTCATCGAAGTGAACCCCCGCGCCTCCCGTACCGTGCCCTATATCAGCAAGGTCACCGGCGTGCCCATGTGCGACCTGGCTACCAAGGTGAGCCTGGGCTACAAGCTCACTGATCTGGGCTTCGGTACCGGCCTGTTCAAGCCCTCTCCCTACGTGGCGGTGAAAGTGCCTGTGTTCTCCTTTGAGAAGCTCACCGACGTGGACACCCACCTGGGACCGGAAATGAAATCTACCGGCGAAGTGCTGGGCATCGGCAACAACCTGGAGGAAGCCCTCTACAAGGGTCTGATCGCCTCCGGCCACAAGATGACCAAGGGCGGCGGCGTGTTCATCACCGTCCGTGACCAGGACAAGCCGGAGATCGGCGAGATCGCCAAGAAGTTCGCCAAGATGGGCTTTGAGATCTACGCCACTACCGGCACCGCCATGGTGCTGGCTAAGGTGGGCCTGTCTGTGAAGATCGTGGACAAGATCCATGAGAGCTCTGTGAACACCATCACCCTGCTGGAGAGCGGCAAGGTCAACTACGTCATCTCCACCTCTGCCAAGGGCCGCAACCCTGCCCGGGACAGCGTGAAGATCCGCCGGAAGGCAAGCCTGTTGGGCATCCCCTGCCTGACGGCTCTGGATACCGCCAATGCTCTGGCTGACTCTTTGATGAGCCGCTACACTCCCGAGAATACGGAGATCATCGACATCAACAATCTGAAGGAGCGCAAGCAGAAGCTGAAGTTCACCAAGATGTCTGCTTGCTCCAACGACTATATCTATATCAACCTGTTCGACAAGGAGAACTCTGTGTCCTCTCCTGAGTTCCTGTCCATCTTCCTGTCCGACCGGCACAACGGTGTGGGCGGCGATGGCGTCATCCTGATCTGCCCCTCTGACGTGGCCGATGCTGAGATGCGCATGTTCAACCTGGACGGCAGCGAGGGCCTGATGTGTGGCAACGGCATCCGCTGCGTGGCCAAGTACCTGTTCGACAATGGCATTGCCAAGGGCGAAAAGGTGGGTGAAGGCCGCTATAAGCTTCACATCGACACCAAGAGCGGCGTGAAGGAGTGCGTGGTTATCACCAAGAACGGCCTGGTGTCCAAGGTGACTGTGGACATGGGTAAGGCGGAGCTTGCTCCCGAAAAGATCCCTGTCCGGCTGGAGGGAGAGCAGGTAGTCAACAAGCCTATCTCCATTGGGGGCAACGTGTACCGGATCACCTGCTGCTCCATGGGCAACCCCCACTGCACTGTGTTTGTCCCCTCTGTGGACAAGCTGGACCTGGAGGATCTGGGACCCAAGTTCGAGTATGATCCCATGTTCCCGGAGCGGGTCAACGTGGGCTTTGTGGAGGTCATTGACAAGCACACCCTGAAGGCCCGGATCTGGGAGCGGGGCAGCGGCGAGACCATGGCCTGCGGCACAGGCACCTGTGCTGCGGTGGTGGCGGCTACCCTCAACGGCTACTGCGAGAAGGGCAAGGATATCCGTGTGATTCTCAAGGGCGGCGAGTTGAAGATCAACTACACTGACGAGAGAGTGCTGATGACCGGTAAGGCCGAAAAGGTCTACGACGGCGTGGTGGAAGTGTAAGCTTCCCCTGTCGACGTGGGTTTCTTTGGGTTTTAAAAATACAGTTCCAGAAAGGACTTTCCCCTTGGAAAGTCCTTTGTGGATTTCTAGTAAGAAATCGAGAAAGGGGAAGGCAATGGCTGAAAATATTCTGCGCTTTACAAAAATGCACGGCTGCGGCAATGACTACGTCTATATCAACTGTTTTGAAGAGCAGGTGGAGGATCCTAACGCCTTGGCGGTGCCCCTCTCCGACCGCCACAAGGGCATCGGCGGCGACGGTGTCATCCTGATTTGCCCGTCGGAAGTGGCGGATGCCAAAATGCGTATGTTCAACCTGGACGGCAGCGAGGGAAAGATGTGCGGCAACGGCATCCGCTGCGTGGCAAAGTACGTGTATGACCACGGCATTGCCCGGAAAGAGGAGTTGAAAATCGAGACCCTCAGCGGCATCAAGACCTGCCTCATCCACGCGGAGAACGGGGAAGCTCAAACCGTCACCGTGGATATGGGGGACGCCATCCTCACCCCTGAAGAGATTCCGGTGAAGCTGCCCGGCGAACGGGTGGTGAACCAGAACGTGGAAGTGGCCGGGGGGATCTATGAGGTCACCTGTGTCAGCATGGGCAATCCCCATTGTGTCATCTTCTGCGGTGATCCTGACGATTTGGACCTGCCGGAGATCGGACCTCTGTTTGAGCACGATCCGCTGTTCCCTCAAGGAGTCAACACGGAGTTCATCCAGGTGGTGGACCAGCACACCTTGAAAATGCGGGTGTGGGAGCGGGGCAGCGGCGAGACCATGGCCTGCGGTACGGGAGCCTGTGCCAGTGCAGTGGCAGCCATTCTGTGCGGCCATTGCCCGGCCGGGGAAGAGATCCTGGTTCGGCTGCGGGGCGGGGATTTGACCATCCGCGTAGAAGGCAGCCGGGTGTGGATGACCGGCGAAGCGATCACGGTATTTGAAGGCACTGTCAAACTGTAAACGGAGGTGGAGAACTTGTCTAAGTATATTTTTGTCACTGGAGGCGTTGTCTCCGGACTGGGGAAGGGAATCACAGCGGCGTCACTGGGGCGCCTGTTGAAAGCCAGGGGGCTGAAGGTGGCCGCCCAGAAGTTGGATCCCTATATCAACGTGGACCCGGGAACCATGAGTCCCTACCAGCACGGCGAGGTTTATGTCACAGAGGACGGCCTGGAGACCGACCTGGATCTGGGCCATTATGAACGATTTATCGACGAGGACCTGAACAAGTTCTCCAACCTGACCACCGGCAAGGTGTATTGGAACGTGCTCAACAAGGAGCGCCGGGGCGAGTACCTGGGCGAGACCATCCAGGTGATCCCCCACATCACGTCGGAAATCAAGAATTTCATCTACAGCGTGGGACAGAAGTCCAACGCGGATATCGTCATCACAGAGATCGGCGGCACTGCCGGCGACATTGAGAGCCAGCCTTTCCTGGAGGCCATCCGCCAGGTGAGCCAGGAGGTGGGACAGGAGAATTCCCTGTTCATCCACGTGACCCTGGTGCCCTATCTGAAGAGCTCTGGGGAGCACAAATCCAAGCCCACCCAGCACTCTGTCAAGGAGCTTCAGTCCATGGGTATCAAGCCGGATATCATCGTCCTGCGCACCGATGAGCCCATCACCGACCAGAGCATCTTCCACAAGATCGCGCTGTTCTGCAATGTGCAGCCCGACTGCGTCATTGAGAACTTGACCATTCCCGTGTTGTATGAGGCGCCCATCATGCTGGAGAAGAACCACTTCTCCGACATTGTCTGCCGGGAGCTGTGTCTGGAGACCCCGGAGCCGGATATGACCGAGTGGCTGGAGATGGTGGAGAAGATCCGCAGCCGGAAGAAGCTGGTTCACATCGCTCTGGTGGGCAAGTACGTCAAATTGCATGATGCTTACCTATCTGTGATGGAGGCACTGCATCACGCTGGATACGACCACAGCGCCAAGGTGGAGATCGACTGGGTGGATTCCGAAACTCTCACCGAAGAGAATATTGCCGCCCGGCTGGGCAGCATTGACGGAATCATCATTCCCGGTGGATTCGGCAGCCGGGGCATTGAGGGCATGGTGCTTGCCTGCAAGTATGCCCGGGAGAACAACGTGCCCTATTTGGGAATCTGCCTTGGTATGCAGATCGCCGTCATTGAATTCTGCCGGAACGTGTGCGGCATTGCCGATGCCAACTCCGGTGAATTTGACGAGTACGGCCTGCATAAAGTGATTGACTTTATGCCCGACCAGAATAAAAATATCAATAAGGGCGGCACCCTGCGTTTGGGGAGCTATCCCTGCAAGATTAAGCCCGGCACCAAGATGATGGCGTGCTATGGCAAGGAGCTGATCTCCGAGCGCCACCGTCATCGGTATGAGTTCAACAACGACTACCGGGAGACTGTGGAAGCCGCCGGGATGGTTCTCAGCGGTACCTCTCCCGATGGCCGTATTGTGGAGACGGTGGAGATTCCCCAAAATCGGTTTTTTGTGGCGGGGCAGTTCCATCCGGAGTTCAAATCCCGGCCCAACCGTGCTCACCCCCTGTTTAAGGGATTTGTCGGTGCTGCGGTGGAGTACCAGGAGAGCCGGAAAAAATGACCATCTGCCTGGAGATCCAGGATGGACAATGAGATAACTTTCAGAAAGGATCGGAGCACTATGAAATTAAACGGCAATTTCCAGAATTTGGAGCAGAGCTATCTGTTTGTGACCATTTCCAAAAAGTTGGCTGCCTATTGCCAGGAGCATCCGGACAACAAGATCATCAAAATGGGCATTGGTGACGTGACCATGCCTCTGGCCCCTGCGGTGATCGACGCCATGCACAAGGCCGTGGAGGAAGAGGGCCACAAGGAGACCTTCCGCGGGTACTCCCCTGACAGCAACGGCTATGATTTTCTGCGGCAGTCCATCGCGCTGTTCTACAAAAGTTATGGCGTGAACCTGGATGCCTCTGAGATCTTTGTGGGTGACGGCGCCAAGAGCGATATTGGCAACATCGTGGACCTGTTCGACGTGGACAACACCGTGTTGATCCCCGATCCGGTGTACCCGGTGTATGTGGACACCAACATCATCTCCGGCCGGAAGATTGAGTATATTGACGCCAACGAGGAGAATGGCTTCCTGCCCATGCCCAATGAGAGCCAGAAGGTGGATATCATCTATATCTGCTCCCCCAACAACCCCACCGGCGCTGTGTACAACCGGGATCAGCTGAAGGCCTGGGTGGATTACGCTCTGGATCAGAAGGCTGTCATCCTGTTTGACGCGGCTTATAAGAACTTCATCACCCAGCCCAACCTGCCCCACAGTATCTATGAGATTCCCGGGGCTGAGAAGTGCGCCATTGAGTTCTGCTCCTTCTCCAAGACCGCCGGCTTTACTGGCATCCGCTGCGGCTATACCGTGGTGCCCCACGCTCTGGTGGTGGACGGCGTGCAGGTCTCCAAGCTGTGGGAGCGCCGTCAGGGCTGCAAGTTCAACGGTGTCAGCTATGTGACCCAGCGGGGTGCCGCTGCCGTGTACACCAAGGACGGCTACAAGCAGGTGATGGATACCATTGCCTATTACCAGAAAAATGCCCAAGTGATGATGGACGCCTTCCAGAAGATGGGCATTTGGTTCACTGGCGGCACCAATTCCCCCTATATCTGGATGAAGTGCCCGGACGGTATGGGTTCTTGGGAGTATTTTGATTATCTGCTGCACAATGCAGAGATCGTGGGCACTCCCGGCGAAGGCTTCGGTAAAAACGGCGAGGGCTATTTCCGCCTGACCGCCTTCGGCGATGCTCAGAAGACTGTGGAGGCTATGGAGCGTCTGCAAAAGCTGCAGAAGTAATTGGGAATTTTTAGGAGGAGTTTGTATGTTAGAAGCGTTGAAAGAGCAGGTCTACCGGGCCAATATGCTGCTGCCGGAGCATCACCTGGTGACCTTCACCTGGGGCAATGTCAGCGGCATTGACCGGGAGTCCGGTATCATGGCCATCAAGCCCAGCGGGGTGGAGTACGAAAAGCTTTCCCCGGAGGATATGGTCCTGGTGGACATCCGTACTGGCAAGAAGGTGGAGGGCAAGTGGAATCCCTCCTCTGACACGGACACCCACTGTGAGCTGTACCGCTCCTTTGAGAACATCGGCGGCGTGGTGCATACCCACAGCCGGTGGGCCACCATTTTCAGCCAGATGGGACGTGGTGTTCCGGCTCTGGGCACCACCCACGGGGACTACTTTTACGGGGAGATCCCCTGCACCCGGAAGATGACCCCGGAGGAGATTGCCGGAGAGTATGAGCTGGAGACCGGCAAGGTCATTGTGGAGACCTATCAGGGCAAGAATCCCGATGACATTCCCGGGGTGCTGGTTCACAGCCACGGTCCCTTTACCTGGGGCACCGATGCCAACAACGCCGTCCACAATGCCGTCGTGCTGGAAGAGGTGGCCTTCATGGCCTGGCATTCTCTGATGCTGGAGCCCACACTGCCCCCCATGCAGCAGGAGCTGTTGGACAAGCACTATCAGCGCAAGCACGGTGCAAACGCCTATTACGGTCAGGGCAACGTGAAATAAGCGCCGGAAAGGCGCGGAAAGGGGACGGGGGAATCCGTCCCCTTTTTTGAAAATGGATGGATCGCTGTCTAGGGCAGCGAGCTTTTTGGGAGGTACTTTTCATGGTGTACTATCAAGACCTGAATATCACAGTCCGGCCCATGGTGGAATCCGACTGTGAGGCTTTTACCCAGGGCTTTGCCGCCCAGGGGTGGAATAAGCCTTTGGAGCAGTACCAGAACTATTTCCGGGAACAGCAGGAGGGAACCCGCCAGGTCCTGGTGGCAACTTGGCAGGGGGAGGTGGCCGGCTATACCACCCTGCTGCCCCAGGCCACCGCAGGTCCTTTTGCCGGTAAGGGTTGGCCGGAGGTCTCCGATTTCAATGTGCTGCAGAAGTTCCAGCGCAGGGGAATCGGCGGGAAGATCTTTGATGTGGCGGAGGATTTGGCCCGTCCCAAGGGCGCCATCTGCTTGGGGGTTGGCCTGTACGATGGCTATGGAACCGCCCAGCGGATGTACGTGAAGCGGGGCTATGTGTTTGACGGGTCCGGGCTGTGGTATCAGGAGCATCCCCAGGAGCCGGGAGGCCCCTGTGTGGCGGATGACGATTTGGTACTCTACCTGTCCAAGCAGCTGGAGAGCCGTCAGCTGCGCACCCTGGTGGCTCAGGAGCTGACCCCGGATCTGTTCCGGTATTTTGACCGGTTCCAGGTGGTGGAAAAGTGCTGGCGGAAACAGCAGGGCCAGTGGGTCATTCAGGATGTTTCCTTCACCGAGCGCTGGGGGGACGAGGAGTTCCAGAAGCTGTGCAGCTGCCTGCAGGGCACCTTGGCTGGCGGCGGCCAGGTGTGGGGTGCCTTTGTGGACGGCAAGCTGAAGGGTTTTGCCTCGGTGGAAGGGGAGCTGATGGGCTCCCAAGGACAGTACGCTGACCTGACCAGCATCCACGTCTCCGCGGACGCCCGGGGCAAGGGACTGGGCCGGAAGCTGTTCCAGTTGGCGGAGGAATTTGCCCGTCAGCTGGAGGCAAAAGCATTGTACATATCCGGTCATTCCTCTGTGGAAAGCCAAGCCTTTTACAAGGCCATGGGGTGCGTGGAGGCTGAGGAGCCTCAGGCCAAGCACGTGGAAAAAGAACCCTGTGATTGTCAGTTGGAACGAACTGTGTGAAAATAAGGCACAAAGGGGCTGTTGCGAGAAGCAACAGCCCCTTTGCGTTGGAGTTGCCGGATACTGCAGGGACCCAGAGAAATCGTGAATTTCTCTAGGTCCCTGGCAGCGTTCAGAAGGTCATTTTGCCATGCGCCCTTGGGCGAAATCACTACTCCCTGACCTCGTCCCGGCCGCGGAAAATGAGAGTGATGCACCACAAAGCAGCGATGCCCACCAGCGTGAAGATGACTCTGGAGAGGATTGCGGCTTGTCCGCCGAAGATCCAGGCTACCAGGTCAAAACGGAAGATACCCACCAGACCCCAGTTGATGCCGCCAATGACGACCAGGGCCAGCGCGATCCTGTCTAAAATGCTCATGTGTGACTTACCCCTTTTGCGTAGATTTCCCGGCATCCTGGCCGGGTTGGGTCCCGGAGGTAGTGTGCGCGGCTTTGACGGATTTATGCGCGTCTTCCTTGGACTCTGTTTTTGAAAAGAGTTCCCGCAGGCCCACCACCAATAAAAACACTCCAAAAGCTCGCCGCAGCAGGGAGACCTCCAGCTGGGACGCCACTAAGGACGCCGCCACGCAGGCGGGCACTCCTGCCAAGGCGCTCCACAGGGCGGCGGATTTGTCCACCAGTCCCCGGCGCAGATGCCCCCACAGTGCCGGCAGGGCGCAGGCCGCAAAGTAGACCAGGTTGATTCCCCCCGCCTGTAGCTGGCCCATTCCTTGGACCATGGTCAGCCACAGCAGAAGCAGTGTGCCTCCACCCACGCCAAAGCCGGAGAGCACGCCCGTTGCTGCTCCTGCCAGGGCGGGGACCAGCCAACTCACAGCGCCAGCGCCGCCCGCACTCCGCCATAGAGGATCAGCAGAGCAAAGGCCCGGCGCAGCCAGGTCAGAGGTACTTTTTGAAATACGCGGCCCGAGAGTATGCCTCCCAGAAATCCGCCCAGCAAATAGGGCCAGGCGGCGTCAAGCTCCAGCCCGCCCCGGAACCAGTAGATTCCCGCCGACACCAGGGATAGGGGAAGGATCACCGCCACAGAGGTTGCAAAGGCCTTTCGCTGGGGGAGCTTGGTCCAGTGGGTGAACAGCGGTACCAAAAACATCCCGCCTCCCGAGCCAAACAGCCCGTTAGCCAGTCCAGCCAGTGCCCCGGTGACGGCAAATTTCCACTTGTTGCCATGTTTGGTAGTTTCCGTCACGGCGATTCCTCCCTTTCAGAAAAAGTCTTTCCGGCAAACGGAGCATTATGCGGTGGAAAAAACGCATTTTTTTCACAATGGTTGACCATACTGAAAGGAAAAGGGGGCGTTTTTATGAAAAAAAAGGCGCGGATGGTCCTGGTATTTTTGGGATTGCTGTTGGCATTGGCCTGCGTGTCCTTGACAAGGGCTTCTCAGGGAGAGGAATACGTGGCAGCCGCCGGAGCTCAGAGCTTGTACCGGCTTGATATTGCCCAGTCCCGTGGGACGATCTATGATTGCAACCTGTCCCCGCTGACTGGGTCCGGCAGTCAGTATGTGGCGGCGGTGGCCCCCACCATCCAGGCCATCGGCGCTCTGGAGAAAGCCACCGATGGAGAGTACCGGGATCAGCTGGCCCTGGCTTTGGAAAACGGAAAACCCTTTCAATTGGTGCTGGATAAGCCGGTGGTGGACGACCAGATTGACCTGTTTCAAGTGCCCCAGCGGTATGAAGAGGATCAATTGGCGCCCCACATTGTGGGATATCTGGACAGCCTGGGGGGCGGGGCCGCCGGAGTGGAACTGGCCATGGACGACGCTCTGCGCCGCTATGAGGGAGAGGCCTCCGTCACCTACCGGGTGGATGCTTTGGGACGAACCATCGCCGGAGAGGAACGTCAGGTGACCAACACACTTTCCCGCTCCCAGGGAGGAGTGGCCTTGACCTTGGACAGCGCAGTCCAGGCCTTGTCGGAGGAGGCCGCCGCCGGTCTGGGAAAGGGAGCCGTGGTGGTAACCGAGGTCCCGGATTGCCAAATCCGGGCGGTGGCAAGCGTGCCGGATTTCTCCCCTCTGGATTTGGGAGAGGCCTCAGAAAGTGAGGATTCCCCCCTGGTCAACCGGGCCTTTTCCGCCTATGCTCCCGGTTCGGTGTTCAAGTTGGTGACCGCAGCCGCCCTGCTGGAAGAGGGCCTGGGGGATACTACCTTTTCCTGTGTGGGGTCCCTCAACGCAGGGGGATTGCAGTTTCACTGTGTCAATAATACCGCCCACGGGGAGCTGGATTTGAACGGGGCCATTGCCCAGTCCTGCAACTGTTATTTCATCAATGCGGCTCGGGTCCTGGGCGGTCAAAAGGTGCTGACCATGGCCTATAATCTGGGGCTTGGGGGAGCTCAGGAGTTTGGCCGGGGATTGTGGACGGCCTCTGGGGAGCTGCCCTCTCTCCAAGATCTCCAAAACACACGAGCACTGGCCAACTTTTCCTTTGGTCAGGGAGAGCTGACCGTCACGCCCTTGCAGGTCTGCGCCATGCTCAACACCATTGCCGGGGACGGGATTTCCGTGACTCCCCGGCTGATTCTGGGCCTGGTGGACGAGGGGCGGGAGCTGACAGAGCAGACCCCTTCTACAGCTTCGTCCACTCGAGTGATGAGCGTGTCCACCGCTCGAAAGCTTCAGCAAGCCATGCTTCAAACAGCCCAGGAGGGTACCGGACGAGCCGCCGCACCGGAGGGCGTCCAGGTGGCGATCAAGACCGGTACAGCCCAGACCGGCGTGTATGAGGGTGAGGAAGAACTGCTGCACTTTTGGTATTGCGGCATTGTCTGGGAGGGGGATTCTCCCCGGTGGTGCGTGACCGTGCTCAAGGAGTCCTCCCCCGACGGTCAGGAGGATGCAGCCAAGGCCTTTCGCCAGGTGGTCCAGGGGTTGGCGGACTTGGCGGAATAAGGGCGAAAGAGGCCATTCTCCCTGGGGATATCCCTTGACAGAAGAAAGGGGGACGGCTATAATAAAAGCACAGGTTTGATAGAGAAAGAGCTGTGCGGAGAAGATGCCGTTGATCCCTTTGCAGAGAGCGCCCGGCAGGTGAAAGGGCGTAGGTGAGACAGCGAGCAGGCCGCTCCCAATTGATGCAGGCTGCGAAGAGCGGCACGGTGTTCCTCCGTTATCGGGAAGCAAGCGGTCGGCGCTTTTTTCAAAAGCGCAGGCAATTTGGGTGGTACCACGGGCTTTTCCGTCCCATTTGGGGTGGAAAAGCCCTATTTTGTTGGAGGTGTGCGGTGAAAGAGATTTTGCGCACCCAGCGGCTTTTGCTGCGGGAGATGACTGCCGAGGATTTGCCGGACCTCAAGGAGATTTTACAGGATCCTGAAGTGGTCTACGCTTACGAGCACACCTTCACCGACCAGGACGTGGAGGAATGGCTGGCCCGGCAGCAAGGCCGCTATGAAAAGGATGGTTTTGGTCTGTGGGCAGTGGTGCTGCGCTCCACCGGAGAGATGGTGGGTCAGGCGGGCCTCACTTGGCAGGACTGCGAGGGCCAGCCCGTGCTGGAGGTGGGCTATCTGTTGAAGAAGCGCCATTGGCACAAGGGCTATGCCAGCGAGGCTGCCCAGGCCTGCCGGGATTACGCCTTCCGCACCCTGGGGGCGGAGAAGGTGAGTTCCATCATTAAAACAGACAACCTAGCTTCCATCCGGGTGGCGGAAAGCTGCGGAATGCACCGTCAGCGAGAGTTTACTGCTCACTACTACAATGGACCCATGGCTCATTATCAATACACAGTTTGGAAGGGTGATATGATGGATACGACATACTGCGTGGAGCAAGTGAAGGCTCTGTGCGCCATTGACAGTCCCTCGGGCTTTACCGACCGGGCTGCGGATTACCTGATGGAGGAGCTTTCCCGGCTGGGATACGCTCCCCAAAAGACCCGCAAGGGAGGCGTCACTGTCTGCCTGGGCGGGGAAGGCCGGGGCCTGCTGCTCATGGCCCATGTGGATACCTTGGGGGCTGTGGTCCAGACCATCAAGGGAAACGGACGGCTGGTGCTTTCCCCGGTGGGCGGCCTGCAGCCGGAGAACTGCGAGGCTGAGAACTGCCGGATCTACACCCGCTTTGACGGAGTGTACACCGGATGCCTGCAGCTTAATGACGCCTCCGTCCATGTGAACTCGGATTACGCCGGCAAGGGACGGAAATTCCAGGGTATGGAGGTTGTCATTGATGAGCCGGTGAAGACTGCCGAGGACACGCGAGCTCTGGGCATCTGCGAGGGGGATATGGTTTGCTTTGATCCCCGTACCGTAGTGACGGAGTCCGGCTATATCAAGAGCCGGTTCCTGGATGACAAGCTCAGTGCAGCCATTCTGCTGGCCTACGCCAAGGAGTTGAAGGACCGGGGTGTGACCCCCACCAGGAAGATCTATCTCCACTTCACCGTGTACGAAGAGGTGGGCCACGGTGCCGCGGCTTCCGTACCGGAGGACGTGGAGGAGCTGATCAGCGTGGATATGGGCTGCGTGGGCGAGGGCCTGCAGTGCACCGAGCGGGAGGTTTCCATCTGTGCCAAAGATTCCGGCGGACCTTACGATTACGCCGTGACCACCGCTCTGGTGGAGGCCGCCAAGGCAGCCGATGCCGCCTATGCCGTGGATGTATATCCCCATTACGGCAGCGATGCCGAAGCAGCACTGCGAGCCGGGTACGACGTGCGTCATGGGCTCATTGGCGCGGGCGTGTATGCCTCCCACGGCTATGAGCGCTCCCATGTGGAGGGCGCGGAGAACACGCTGAAACTGCTGTGGCAGTACACTACAAAATAAACATCACAAAATGCGGGGACTCCCCGATTTGAAAAAGAGAGGGTTATAGACAATGCAGTGGACAGGGTTAAACGAACTGAGAGAAAAATTCCTGGAGTATTTTGAATCAAAAGAGCATCTGCGGCTGCCCAGCTTTTCGCTGATCCCCCAGGGGGATAACAGCCTGCTGCTGATCAACTCCGGCATGGCGCCCATGAAGAAGTACTTCACCGGCGAGGTCACTCCTCCCCGCCGCCGGGTGACCACCTGCCAGAAGTGCATCCGCACCGGCGATATTGAAAACGTGGGCTACACCGATCGCCATGGCACCTATTTTGAGATGCTGGGCAACTTCTCCTTTGGCGATTACTTCAAGCGGGAGGCCATCTCCTTTGCCTGGGAGTTCTTCACCAAGGTGCTGGAGATGCCCAGAGAAAAGCTGTACATCTCCGTGTATGAGAACGATGACGAGGCCTGGGACATCTGGACCAAAGAGGTTGGCGTGGAAGAGAGCCACATGAAGCGCTTTGGCAAGGAGGACAACTTCTGGGAGCACGGCTCCGGCCCCTGCGGCCCCTGCTCCGAGATCTACTTTGACCGCGGTGAGAAGCACGGTTGCGGCAAGCCCACCTGCGGCTTCGGCTGTGACTGTGACCGGTTTGTGGAAGTGTGGAACCTGGTGTTCTCCCAGTTCAACAACGATGGTCAGGGCAACTACACCGACCTGGTGCAGAAGAACATCGACACGGGCATGGGCCTGGAGCGTCTGGCCTGCGTCATGCAGGACGTGGACAACCTGTTCTTGGTGGACACCGTGCAGAACATCATGAAGAAGATCTGCGAGATCGCTGGTGTACAGTACGGCGAGGACGAGAAGAAGGACGTGTCCCTCCGTGTCATCACCGACCATATCCGCTCCACCGTGTTCATGATCGGCGACGGCGTGCTGCCCAGCAATGAGGGCCGGGGCTATGTGCTTCGCCGGCTGCTCCGCCGGGCTGCCCGTCACGGCAAGCTCTTGGGCATCCAGGGCGCCTTCCTCAAGGATGTGGTGGACACCGTCATCCAGGAGAATCAGAGCGCCTATCCGGAGCTGGTGGAAAAGCGTGAGACTATCCAGAAGATTGTGGCCTTTGAGGAGGAGAGCTTCCAGAAGACCATCGACCAGGGCATGGCTCTGCTCAACGAGCTGATCGACAAGGCGGACACCAAGGTGTTCTCCGGCGAGCACGCCTTCACCCTCAACGACACCTATGGCTTCCCCCTGGATCTGACCAAGGAGATCCTGGCGGAGCGTGGCATGGAAGTGGACGAGCAGCGGTTCCGCCAGCTGATGCAGGAGCAGCGGGAGCGTGCCCGCAATGCCCGCAAGGACGCTGGCGCCGATGCCTGGAAGGGCGAGGGCAGCGCAGCCGCCGGTCTGGAGGAGACTGTCTTTACCGGGTATGAGACCATGGAGGACCAGGGCAAGGTGATCGCCATTATCCAGGCTGGCCAGCGGGTGGATTCCGCAGCGGAAGGCGCCGAAGTGTCCGTGGTGCTGGATCGCACCCCCTTCTACGGGGAGGGCGGCGGCCAGGTGGGCGACAACGGTGTGCTGGAGGCGGAAGGCGTCCTGGTGGACGTCATCGACACCACCAAGCACGAGGGTGTGTACCTCCACCGCGCTGTGGTCAGCGAGGGCACCCTGAATGTGGGGGATTCCCTCACCGCCAAAGTGGACGCTTTCCGGCGCAGCGCCATCATGCGCAACCACACTGCGGCGCACCTGCTCCAGGCAGCTCTGCGGAAGGTGCTGGGCAGCCATGTGGAACAGGCTGGTCAGCTGGTGAACGAGCAGCGTGTGCGCTTTGACTTCACCCATTTCTCCGCCCTGAAGCCGGAGGAACTGGCTCAGGTGGAGATGCTGGTCAACCAGGAGATCCTCAAGGCAGTTCCCGTGTCCATGGTGGAGATGCCCATTGAGGAGGCTCGTCAGAGCGGCGCTATGGCACTGTTTGGCGAGAAGTACGGCGACGTGGTCCGAGTGGTCTCCGTCACCGACGGTTTCTCCAAGGAGTTCTGCGGCGGCACCCACATGGATAACACCGCACGCCTGGGCCTGTTCAAGATTGTGTCCGAGTCTTCCGTGGCCTCCGGTGTCCGCCGGATTGAGGGCGTCACCGGCATCGGTGTGCTGGAGATGCTGAGCACTCAGGCCACTACCCTCCGTGAGACCGCTCAGGCTATGAAGGTGGCCAACCCCATGGAGCTGCCCCTCCATGCAGGTCAGGTCATGACCCAGCTCAAGGAGAAGGATAAGACCATTGAGTCCCTCAACGCCAAGCTGGCCCAAAACCGTCTGGAGGGCGTGTTCCAGAACGCTCAGGAAGTGGATGGCATCAAGGTGGTCTATGCCCTGCTTTCCGGCACGGGTTCCGATGCCCTGCGTGCCCTGTGCGACAAGGCCAAGGAGCGGCCCGAGGCCATTGTGGCGGTGTTTGCCGGCGTGTCCGACGGCAAGGCAACTCTGGCAGCCGTGTGCAGCAAGTCCGCTCAGGAGCGCGGCTTGAAGGCCGGTGTGCTGGTGAAGGAAGTGGCCCAGCTCTGCGGAGGTAACGGCGGCGGCCGTCCCGATTTTGCCATGGCTGGCGCCAAGGATCAGTCCAAGTTGGATGACGCTTTGGCAGCTGTGCCTGAGATTGTGAAGAAGCAGATCGGCTAAACAGCCGGTTCTATATAATGACACTGGAAAGGAGCATTCCCATGAACGATTGTATTTTTTGCAAGATCGCCCAAAAGCAGATTCCTTCGAAGATCGCCTATGAGGACGATGCGGTCATTGCCTTTTACGATCAGGATCCCCAGGCGCCGGTTCACGTGTTGGTGATCCCCAAGGAGCATATTGCCTCTGCCATGGAGGTCACCCCGGAAAACAGTGCTCTCATTGCCAAGGTGTGGGAAGCTATCCCCAAGATCGCCAAGGATTTGGACCTGGATAACGGCTTCCGGGTGGTGAACAATTGCGGCAAGGACGGCATGCAGACGGTTCAGCACCTGCATTTCCATCTGCTGGGAAAGAAGAAGATGGGCTGGCCGCCCTTCCCGCCGGAGGCCTAATATCTCGTTGGGAGTTTTAAAAGCGGCCGCCGCAGCGCGGTAGGCCACCATTCGTTGTCCGTTTTCCTGTGGGAAAGCGGAAAGGAGGAAAAATCATGGGAGAAGTCTATAAGATGAACATAGCGGGGTGCGATCGGGAATTGCCCATCTGCCCCATTGACGATCATCTGGATATTGCAGGCTTTGTGATGTTCAGCGATGTGGAAATCACCGAGCAGGCTGCAAAGGCCTTGATGGAGAAATGCCCGGAGCACGATGTCATCGTCACCGCGGAGAGCAAGGGAATCCCCCTGGCCTATGAGATGGCGCGGATTGGCTGCCGGAATTACGTGGTGGCCCGCAAGGGCGTGAAGGCCTACATGGAGGATCCCATCCATGTGGAAGTGAAGTCCATCACCACCGACCATGTGCAGAAGCTGTACCTGTCCAAGGCGGATTGCGAGAACCTGAAGGACAAGCGGATTTTGATTGTGGATGATGTGATCTCCACTGGCGAGTCCCTGGCTGCTATGGAAGAGCTGCTGCACACCATCGGCGGTAAAGTAGTGGGTAAGGCCTGCGTTTTGGCAGAGGGCGATGCCAAGGACCGCACCGATATCATCTATCTGGAGCCCCTGCCCCTGTTCTTCAAGTAAGACGGTGGTCAGACCCCTTGCTCTGGTGGGATTTTCCGCATACGGTGCTTTGGTGTTGTGCGCCGCAGTGGGACCTGGGAATTCCTGGGTCCTGGCGCTGCTGTGCCTTGGATTGGCCTGCGGAATTGCCCTGTTCCGGTTGGGATTGGGGATTGTAGCGAGAAAAGAGCTTTCGGAGAGATCTCCGAAGGCTCTTTCTGCTGCGGGGAGATTGTTTTGGGCAGCTGTGGCCTTGGTGGTGGCAGGCTTGCTCTGCGGACGGTGTTCCCTGGCTTGGGAGGGGATTGCGCCTCTTCAGCAGTTGGAGAGTAGGGAGTTCCAAGTGCGCGCCCAGCTGCTGGACTACCCGGAGGAGCGCTATCACCGGTACTATTACAAGCTGCGTGTGGAGGCCATGGGAGCGGACGAGGACGCTTTGGCTCCAACCCAGCCCTTCACCTTGCGGCTGTCAGCCTCCCTGCCCATGGTGGCGGAGCCCTACGATTGGGTGGAGTGTGACGTGACCTTCTCTGCCTTTGACACCAGCGGGCTGTACTCCACCCTCAATTCCCGGCTATCTGATGGAATTCAGGCGGGTGGATACCTGTCCCAGTTTGAGGGGATTCGGGTGGAGGAGAATCCCGTGCTGCCTCCTGGGGAGATCCTTGCCAGATTCCGCGCTCAGGTGGGCAGGGCCCTGGACCAGCTTCTGCCTCGCCGGGAAGCCGGATTCCTCCGGGCCCTGATCCTGGGGGACAGCGGAGGCATCTCCGAGACGGATATGGCCAATTTCCGGACGTTGGGTGTGTCCCATGTCCTGGTGGTGTCCGGCATGCACATGACGGTTTTGGCAGGCTTCCTCCAGCTGTTTCTCCGCAGACTGCCTGTGCGTAAGTCTGTGGCTAATCTGTTGACTGCCCTAGCCCTGTTGCTGTACCTGATGCTCTCCGGCTTTCAGCCCTCTGCCAGCCGGGGCGCGGCTATGTACGGTGTGCTGCTCCTGGCGGATTCCACCGGACGCCGCAGCGATGGCCTCAATTCTCTGGGACTGGCTGTTCTCATGGTGTGTTTGTTCAATCCCTTCGCAGGAGGGGATCTGGGCTTTGCCCTTTCCGTCACTGCCACATTGGGCATTGTCTTGATGTACCGCCCCTTGGAAAGCCTGTTCCTGAAATGCCTCTGGAAGCCGGTGGGTGTTTCCCTGGCGGCTACGGTCTCAGCTCTGATGGGGACCTTCCCGGTGCAATTGGCGGTATTTGGCGGGTTTCCTTTGCTGTTGCCCTTGGCCAATTTTCTCATGGTGGTCCCCAGCACAGCTTTGCTGTACCTGGCCTTTTTGGGCGTCTTTTTCGTGCTGCTTCCAGCTACGGCTCCCATCGCCAAGGTCTTTCTTTGGGCATCGGGCTGGTTGGTTCGGTTGATGTTGTGGATCGCGGAACAACTGGCCCAAGTGAAGGGCATGTTCTTGCCCGTCCGTGCGCCGGGAGCTCTGGTGCTGCTGGCAGGAATGTTGTTGGTGATCGCTGTGGCCCTGTGGAACCGGGACCGCCTGGTTCGCCGGGTGACAGTTTGCTGCGCCGCTCTGTTGGCCCTAGGTGTAATGGTTCTCTCCTGGGGGTTGGGCAGCGGGTCAGCTGTATTGGTGGCCCCGGCTACAGAGGGGGAGTCCTGTGTGGTGTTGATCCAGAAGGGTAGGGCGGCAGTGCTGTCCCTGGGCGGGTACCGCACCGATGCCGTCAGCGAAGTGCTGCGGCGGTACAATATCCGGGAGGTAACGGCAGTCTGCCTGCCGGTCTCCACCCAGGAAGGCCGGGAAGCCGCAGTCCAGGTGATGGACGCCTATGACTGTGACTTGGTCTTGCCCCAGGGCAGCTATGTGGGCCGTGATTTGGAATTGGCTCTCCATGGGAAGGAGCCGGAGTTCCTGAAATCCGGGGAGAGCTTTCAGCCCCTGCCCGGGATCACTGGAGAAGTGCTGCCCCAGTGGACGGGCTTTGCCCTGAATGTCAACGGCGTGGACGTGGTGGTGGAATGGGCAAACTCCGGAGAGGTGGATTGTCAGGTTTTGTTCACCACCCAAATGGGGACGGAGGTAAATTCTCCGTTGTCTGTTTTGCAGAGCGATGCTATAATAGAAGAAAGCGGCGCGCCAGTCCGGGAGGGCGTGGCAGCGCCTGTGGAGGGCGGCAGCCTGGCGGTGGAGATCCATCCCCAGGGCACGCTGTCCCTTCGGAGGGAGGACTGAAACGGGAGGAGCGCACAGATGCCCACTGTCAACGAAAACACCTTGAAGAAGATGATCACCTCGGGGGAAGTGCCGGGGCTGTACGTGATTGCCGGGGAGGAAAAATACCTGGTGGCAAGACTGGCAAAGCAGCTGATCAAACGGGCGGCGGGGGAGACGTTCCCCGAGTTCAACGACCAGTCCTTTACTGACGATTCCTCCCTGGACAGCATCGCGGATGCAGCTGAGGCGCTGCCCTTTTTTGCCGAGCGCAAATGTGTCTCCGTGGCTGATTTTGATGTGGAGTCCAAGTCCGCCTCCGACCTGGACAAGCTCTATGAGCTGTGGGAGGTCTGTCCTGAGACCACCACCCTGGTGTTCTGGTATCCCACCCTGGACTTTGACGGAAAACGCTCCTCCAAGTGGAAAAAATTCCTCAGCCAGGCGGAGACTCGGGGCACAGTGACTATGTGTGTCCGCCGTACTCAGGGGGATTTGCAGCGGTATTTGGTCCAGGAGGCAGGCCGCAACGGCTGCACCATGGAGCGCCCTGCCCAGCGGAAGCTGCTGGAGTATACAGGCCCGGATATGACGGCCCTGCACAGCGAGATGGAAAAGCTCTGTGCCTATGCCCTGGGCAGCGGCAGTACCGAGGTCACCCCGGAGATGGTGGAGGAGATGGCCGCCAAATCCGCAGAGACCACAGCCTTCCTCATGGCGGGAGCGTTGGTGGCAGGCCGGTACGACGAGGCCTACCGGCTGCTGGACCTGCTGTTTTACCAGCGGGAGGATCCGATCTCCATTGCTGGCGCTCTGAGCTCCTCCTACCTGGATATGGTGCGGGTGCGGGCTGCCCTGGAAAACGGAGGCACCTTTGCCGATGCTGCCCAGTACGGTGACTACAAGAAAAAGCAGTTTGTACTGGAGCGCGCCCAGAAAAATGTGAAAGGGGTGTCCCAGCAGGTGCTGCGGGAGAGCATCCATCTGCTGGTAGAGGCGGATCTGGCGCTGAAAAGCTCCCGGTTGGATCAGCGTGTGGTTCTGGACGAGCTGATCGCCAAGCTGTTGCTGGCCGCCCGGGGGGATCGGGCATGATCCGGGTGAAAGAGGCCATCGTGGTAGAGGGCCGCTATGACAAGATGAAACTTTCTTCGCTGGTGGACGGTGTTATCATAGAGACAAACGGCTTTGGAATCTTCAAGGACCGGGAAAAACTCAGCTACTTGCGGGCTTTGGCGGCAAAGCGGGGGCTGATTGTTCTCACCGACAGCGATGGGGCAGGATTCCTCATCCGCAGCAAGTTGTCCTCGTCCATCCCGCCCCAGCAGTTGAAACACGCCTATATTCCGGACATCCTGGGCAAGGAGCGCCGGAAGACCGCCCCATCCAAGGAGGGCAAACTGGGGGTGGAGGGCATGGAGCTCTCTGTTCTGCGCCAGGCTCTGGAGCGGGCAGGAGCCACGGTGGAGGACGCCCCGCCTCCCGGTCAGCGGCCCGCGCCTTTGACAAAGGCCGACTTGCTGGAATGGGGCCTCACCGGTGCGCCGGATAGCGCAGCCCGGCGGAAAGCCTTGCAAAAGCAGTTGGGTTTGCCAGAGAGGCTGTCCACCAATGGGCTGCTGCAGGCGCTCAACGCCCTGTACGACAGGGAGGGGGTTCTGGCCGCCATCAAAAAGGAGGGTACGTGAAATGGATCGTGCAAAGGAGGCCGTGCGGGGAGCCCGGTTTCAAGCCAAGGGCAAGTGGTACTTGGCTCAGGATGTGGATCGTTTTTTGGAGGAACTCACTGTGCTCCTGGAGGAGGACAGCCGGGAGCAGACAGAGTTGAGCGGTCAGGTCCGGTCCCTTCAGGAGGAATGTCAGCGGCTGCAAGGGGAAGCTGACCGTTTGCGGAAAGAGTTGGAAGAGCAGAAAGCAGCGCCACCCCCAGCGCCCCCGGCGGAGAGCCGGCGGCAGCGGTGCTGGGAGCTGGAGGCGGAGCGGGACGAGCTGATTCAAGATATCAAAGCGCTGCTGCATTTTCGGGAGGAATTCCGGCAGGCGGTGCAGCAGGATGTGGAAGGGATCCTGGGCCAGCTGGACGTGTTGTCCTCCCAGAAGCTGCTGTAGTGGAATCATTGCATGGGAATAGGGGGATGGAGCTCAATGGATGGGGAGCAAAACCGTATTGATGAATTTTTAGACCTCTACAAACAACTGGAAGATGAACTGGAGGACAAATACCGGAATGCCCGGCGTCACTACTCCAGCGTGGTATTCGAGTTTATCAAAGATACGGACAGCGAGCCAGTGCGGGACAAACTGGAGGTTTGCCGGGAGATCCGCAACCTGCTGACCCACAGCGCCAACCTGGGGGGCGAGCCCATTGTGGAGCCCTCGGGGCCCGTGGTGGAGGCCATGGCGGAAGTGCTGGAGTTTGTGCGTCGGCCTCCCCTTGCATTGGAGTACGCCACCAAAGGGGACCAGGTGATGAAGGCCCACATGCATCAAAAGGTGTTGCGCCTGATGGAGGTCATGGATAAAAACGGCTATTCCCACATCCCCGTCATGGAGAACGGACAGTTCAAAGGGGTGTTCAGCGTGGGCACCGTGTTCCAGTACATACTGCGTACCAAGGGAAGGAGCATCCAGCCGGACACCACGGTGGCGGATCTGGGCAAGCACCTGGACGTAGCCGCCCACATGGAGAATTATCAGTTTGTGTCCAAGGATGCTACCTATCTCTCGGTGCGCCGGATATTTGACCGGGTGCGGGGAAAAAACCAGCGGGTGAGCGTGGTGTTCATCACAGAGAACGGCAAGCCCGGAGAACCCCTGCTGGGGATGCTGACTCCCTGGGACGTGTTGCACTGACATAAAAAAGACTGCTGCAAGCTGCAGCAGTCTTTTTTTAATCCAGTCCCTTTCGCTGACGGTATTCCCGCCAGACGTTTTCAAACCATCCCTCTGTTTTGGGCAAGGGCCGTACCCCCACAAAGCGGGAGACCACTTCCGAGCCGGTCAGCTGCGTTTCTACCCAGTCCTCCCGGTGGGAGCCGTTTCCCCGGCGGAATTGGAAGGGCAGTCCGGGCAGGGATTCCCCTTGGGGATCCACCACCAATGCAGATCCCCGGCTGCCGCAGGCCTCTCCTGTGAGGGCCATGGCAGACAGCATGGCCCGTTGGGTCAGGAGCATCTCCCGGTTTTTCAGTGCCGCCGGGAACTGCTCCGGCCCCCGGACCCCGGTGTCCTCCCAAAATCGGGAGAGTGTCTGGGCAGCCTCCCGGTCCAGGGTTTCCATCTCCGGCAGGGAGCGGATATGCCCGGCCCACAGGCTCATCCCCTCCTGAAAATGACGCCGCTGCTCTCCCACGGATTGACCGCCCTGAAGCAGCTGCTCCAACTGGCCCAGCAGTTCTTCCGCCGCTTGACGTCCGGAGGCGGTCAGCTCTTCTGGGGCGGTGTGCTCCGGGCAGGTGTCACAGATGTGCTCTGCCGCCCGCTGGGATCCCACCTGGGTGGAGTTCAGAGCGCTTCCTCCCGGCCGGGACACCCCAAAGGTCCCGGCGGCCTCCCCGGCGCAGTAGAGACCCTCCAAGGTGGTCTGCCAGTTGGCGTCCACCGCCAGGCCGCCGTTGCAGTGCTGAGCACAAACCGCCACCTCCAGGGGCTCTCGGTGCAGGTCGATGTCGTGGGTGCGGTACAGCTCCACAGCCCCAGGATTCATGTGGCTGAGCCGCTCAATGGGTGTGGCCTGGTCCGCTCCGGAGCGTTCCAGGTACTCCTTGGCCTCCTCCGGCAGGGAGGAGACCTTTCCCATCCCCTGGGGATCCTGACGGAAGTCCAGATAGACGCGATTTCCTTTGCGGGTTTCCTCATAGACGCACAGGTCCACCAGGGAGGAGCCTGGCAGCTTCTCCGTGTCAAAGGGCCATTGATAGCCCTTCAAAAAGGCAAATTCCAGGGGTTGTTGCTCTGGCAGGTAGTCCGGCAGGAACTCCCGTTCCTTGCCTTGGGGATCCTGAGCCACATACCGAGGCATGGCCTGCTGGTATGTGCCGGAGACATTCCATCGGAATTTTACCGAGGCCAGCCCGTATTGCCACTCCTGCAGGTTGCAGGCTGCGGCTCCGGCCTCCAGGGCGATGCCCGTGGAGCCGGTTTGACTGGGCGGGTAAACGGTGCGGCTGTAGGCGATGGCCGGTCCTCCCGTGGTCAGGATCACCTGGTTGCACAGAAAGAGGCACAGTCCCCAATCCTTCTGGGAGAGGCGTTTTTTGTCCAGAGCCAGCAGGCCCCGGACCCGGTGGTTTTCTGTCACCAGGCGCACGGCTTGAAAACCGTCAAAGACCGGCACACCCTTGGTGTTGACCGAAGCCTCCAGCTTTTCCGTCATCACCTTGGAGGTCAGCGGCCCGCAGGAGGTGGCCCGCTGCCGGGGATCGTGGTCTGTCCGATAGCCCACGTACTCGCCGTACTGGTTGGTAGGGAAGGGCACTCCCAGGTTTACTAACTTCATAAAGGAGCGCACGGACCCGGCGGCCTCTGCCAGGGCGGTATCCCCGTTGACGCTGCCTCCAGCAAACAAGTCTTGGGCCAGCTGGTAAATGCTGTCGGCGGAGTCCCCGCATAGAGACAGCTTGTAGTAAGTTTGCTTGTCGCTGCCAGTGTTCCGGGAGGTGCCCATGGTAACCCCCTCGGTGAGTAGGGCCACAGAGCGCCGTCCCAGATCCCACAGGGTGTCGGCAGCGTTGAAGCCGGCACATCCCGAGCCCACCACCAGGGTGTCAAAGCTGTACAGGGCCATGGGTTGACCGTGAATGGAAAGAAGTTTCATCTCACAGCCTCCGCAGGTGGAAGCCGCCGTCGGCGTTGAGTACGGTGCCCGTGCCGAAGTCCAGCAGCCCGGAGCAGGCTGCCAGGACGCAATCAGCCACATCCTCGGGACGGCCGAAGCGGCGAATGGGCGTGACCCCCTGGGCAATGAGCTTTTCGTACTTCTCGTGGACCGGGGCGGTCATGTCCGTGGCGATGATCCCAGGCCGCACCTCGAAGACCGGGATGCCGTAAGCGGCCAGCTCATCGGCAAAGAGCTGGGTGACCATGGAGATTCCTGCCTTGGAGATGCAGTACTCTCCCCGGCTGGTGGAGGAAGTATAAGCCGAGATGGAGGAAATATTCACGATCCTGGGGTAGTAGTCCTCCAGGTTTTGCTGTTGCAGGGTGATCATGCGGTTGGCAGCTCCCTGGCACATGAAGAAGGTCCCCTCACAGTTGACTTTCATCAGCCGTTCAAAGCTCTCGGTGGTGGTCTCCAGAATGTTCAGCCGCTGCTTGCAGGCAACGCCTGCGTTGTTGACCAGCACGTCCAGACGTCCAAAACGTTGGATGGCGCCGTCTAGCAGGGCGTCCCGGTCTTCCGGTGAGGAGATGTCGCACCGGGTGTAATGGGCGGTGCCCAGGCTATTCAGCTCCTCTAGAAGCTCCTTCACGTCTTCCTCCGGTGTGGTGGCGCACAGCAGAACCTCATAGCCCTCCTTCAGCAGGGCCTTGGCAATGCCCAGGCCGATGCCCCTTCTGGCTCCGGTGACAATGGCGGTCTTTTTCATGGGAATCGCTCCTTTCTCAGACTTTGGCGGTGGCTTCGCGGTAGAGCTGGGTGTAGACGGAATCCCGCACAACGCATCCCGCCATGGAGCCCAGCCGCATCAGCTGGCTGCACTTGCCGCAGGTGATGCAGCACTGCTTGGGATCCAGCCCCGAGCCCAGCAGGTCCTTGGCAAAATTGGGGTAGGCAAAGGCCATGCGTCCAAATCCGGCGATGCGGAACCAGTCCTGCTCCACAGCGGCGGCGGCCAGCTGTCCGGCAAACTGCCTGGGGTAGCTGAGGCCAGAGCCCATCACCGTCAGCTTGGGATAGGTCTGCTGCACAGCCTTGATGCACTGGAACATCCGGCCCAGGCCCACCAGGGGGGACTCTGGCAGAGGATAGGGCTGGGCGTCCGCCGGGCGGTTGACGTGGGGATTGACGTAGGGGTTGCCAATGGTCACATCCAGCAGCTGCAGTCCCAGCTCTTGATGGAGAATCCCAATGAGCTTCAAAGGCTCAGTGAGGTCCGGTTCCAGGCTGCCCCCCGGAGCCACACCAAAGCCGTAAGGATAGGGGAAGCCGTCATAGATGTTCAGTCTGCTGGTGACGAGAAAATCACCGGTGACGGCGGCTTTTGCCGCAGCTACGCTTTCCCGGAGGAACCGGGTGCGGTTTTCAAAAGAGCCGCCGAAATCTCCGGGACGCTCAAAGGCCGAGAGCAGCTCACTGCCCAAGTACCGGTGGCAGGACTTCAAATCCACGCCGTCGAATCCGGCCTTCTGGGCCAGATGGGCCGCTTCGCCCATGCGCTCCACCAGGCGGTGGAGGTACTGGTCAGAGACGATCCGATCCTGGGAGATGGGGTTGTCCTTTTCAAAAATGGGATTGTTGTAGGCGATCAGCGGAGCAGGTGTGCCCTGGGGCTTGCTGTACCGTCCGGAGTGGGTGGCCTGCATGAGGATCACCGGAGCAAAGCCGTTTTCCTTCATGCACAGCTCCCGGATCCTGTCATTCATGGCCCGGAAAGCATCCACATTCTCCTCACGGATCCACAGCTGCCGGGGGTTGGCCCGACCTTCCTCCCACACGGCGGTGGCCTCCGCCCAGATGAGGGTGGCCCCGCTTTTGGCGAACTTGTCATAGCGGCGCAAGGTCAGTTCGCCAGGTTTGCCGTCAGCGGTGCCATCGCAGCCCTCCATGGGCTGAATGGCGATTCTGTTTTGCAGGGTGAGACCTCCCACCTGCAGGGACTGTCCCAAGGCGGAGATGTCTCCTCCTGTGGGCAGGGAGACACCCTCTCCAGCAGCGGCATTCATCAATTCTTCCAGGCTCTTGTACGAAAACATCCCGGATCCTCCTTCAATTTGCCATGGTTTCAAAAATTTTCAGACGGACTTGCTTTTCGATGCCTTCATGATAGAATAGAAGCGTGAGAAAATCCAGCGTTTCCTTTGGAAAAACTATGCGGAATTTGCTTTTTTGAAAAATCCACTTTTTGAGGAGAGCAAATTTTGCATGATAGCAGCCAAAAAAAGGCGATACAGCCACAGGCGTTTTCCGTTATACTGAGGCCAGATTCCATAAATAAGAAACGGGAATAGGAGGAATCTCCATGAAATTTGCCACTGGAATTTGTTCGGTCACCTTTCGGCAAAAGGGTCTGGAAGAAATTGTGGACCTGACTTCCCAAGGGGGTCTGGACTGTATTGAGTGGGGCGGGGACGTCCATGTGCCCCCGGGGGATGAGGCAGCTGCCCGAAAAGCGGCAGCCCTCACCAAGGACCGGGGCCTGTTTGTCAGCTCCTACGGGTCCTACTACCGGGGTGAGGGAGAGTTCTCCCCGGTGCTTACCAGCGCTTTGGCTTTGGAGGCGCCGGTGATCCGAGTTTGGGCGGGCACAAAGCCCTGGGAAGAGAGCTCCGATCAGGAGCGCCAGCGCCTGGGGGAGAGCTTCCGCCGGGCGGGGGAGCAGGCAGCAAAAGCCGGTTTGCGCCTGGCCTTTGAGTATCACCGTGGCACGGCCACTCAGACCCTTGCAGGAGCCCAGGCGCTGCTGAAGCTGGTGGACCTGCCCAATGTGGTCTGCTATTGGCAGCCCAACCCGGACATTACTCAGGAGGAGCGTCTGGGAGAGATCCAGGGACTGTTGCCCTGGCTGAGCCATGTCCATGTGTTTGCTTGGACGGGGGCCAATATCCGGCATCCTTTGGCAGAGGGGGAACCGGAGTGGACCCAGTACCTCTCTCGAATCCAGCAGGCGCCGGGAGAGCGCAGCCTGTTGCTGGAATTTGTTCGGGACGACAGCCCGGAGGCTTTTTTGCAGGACGCTGCTGTGCTTCGCCGCTGGGTGGAAGCATGGAACTAAAGGAGGAGCATCATGAAAGAAATTGCCGCATATATCAATGCAAACCCTGAAAATCATCTGTTCACCGCCTACGATGAGACCACTCGGGAGAGGCTATCCGCCCAGCTGGAGTTTTTGCCCGGAGTCCTGCTGCCCGGGGATTTGGATGCCCGCCGGGAGGAGCTGAAGGGCGTGTCCTATCTGTTCTCTACCTGGGGAGTGCCGGAGCTGTCCCAGGAGCAGATTCAGACCTATTTCCCCAGCTTAAAGGCGCTGTTTTACGCTGCGGGCTCGGTGCAGCAGTTTGCCCGTCCCTTCCTGGCTGCGGGGGTGAAGGTGTTCAGTGCCTGGGCGGCCAATGCGGTTCCTGTGGCGGAGTTCACCGTGGCCCAGATCATTCTGGCAGGCAAGGGGTATTTCCAAGGCCTGCGCCTTCAGGAGAAGGAGGGCCGGGAGGCTTTTAACCGGTACAGCAATTCTTTCCCCTGCAATTACCATGTGAAGGTTGGCGTGTTGGGTGCGGGTATGATTGGCTCCCTGGTGCTGAAGATGCTCCAGGCCTATGATCTGGAAACCCTGGTGTATGATCCCTTTGCCAGCGATGAAAAACTGGCCTCCCTGGGTGCAAAGCGTGCCACCCTGGAGGAGATTTTCTCCCAGTGCCAGACGGTGACCAACCACATTGCCAACCTGCCCACCACTCAGGGGATGCTCACCTATGAGCTGTTCTCCAAGCTGGGCAAGAACGCCACCTTTATCAATACAGGGCGGGGCGCCCAGGTGGTGGAAGCGGACCTGATCCGCGCAATGCAGGAGGAGCCTGGCCGCACCGCGTTGTTGGACGTCACCTGGCCGGAGCCGCCGGAGAAGGACAGCCCCCTGTGGACCCTGCCCAATGTGTTCCTCAGCCCCCACATCGCCGGGAGCATGCACAACGAAGTGGCCCGCATGGGATTGTACATGACCCAGGAGTATGAGGCACTGTCCCAGGGCAAGCCCTGCCGCTATGAAGTCACAGAAAAGATGTTGGAGACCATGGCGTGAGCGGGCGTTCTTCCTTGATCACCCAGATGCGGTTCAGCCAGGAGGGCCAGCCGCCTCACAGCCATTTCCACTTGGCCAGCGAGCTGGTATTTGTCCTGGAGGGGGCGGCGGAGTTCACCATTGGGGAGCGTGCCTACCCGGCGGAAGCTGGATCCCTGGTGTTTATCAGCGGATATGAGGAGCACCGGGTGCAGGTGCTCCGGGAGCCCTACCGCCGGTATTTTCTCATGGTCCAGGCGCAGGAGCTGGAGTCCGCCCTGGGGGATCCTGTGCTGACAGGGGTGTTCCGGGACAGGCCGGAGGGATTTCGCCATTGTGTGTCCTTGACCGAAGCCTCTCCGGACCCGGAGCGCATGTTTGCCCGTCTGCTGCGGGAGTGGGATAGCCCTGCCCCATATAGCGGTGCTATGGTCAAGACGCTGCTGGAGCAGCTGTTGATTCTGGCCTATCGAGCCTGCCCGGGGAACTTTACCCCTTTGGATGCCGGTGCAGCAGGCCGTGTCCGGGAGATTCAGCGGTATATTGAGGCGAATTTCCGGCAGGATCTGCGGATTTCCGAGTTGGCGGCTCATTTCTACATGAATCACTGCTACATGACTCATCTGTTTAAGAAGCAGGTGGGGTGCAGCCCCAAGCAGTATCTGCTGCTCACCCGGCTCTCCTACGCCAAGGAGCTGCTGGAGACCACCACCCTGCCCGTCTCCCAGATCGCCTACCAGAGCGGCTTTGGGGATGTGAACAACTTTATCCGCGCTTTCCGGGAAACCTGCGGAGTCCCCCCAAACCAGTACCGCAAAGAGGGAGGCCTTCCGCCTTTGAAAGAAGAAACCCTCCCGAAATAAGGGGACCATTGATAAAATCCCCCCTGATGCAGGAAAGCTTCTGCATCAGGGGGGATTTCTCTATTTTCATCAAATGGATTGGGATGTCATCCTCAGCGGGGTTCCAGCCACAGCAGGGTGAACCCGTAGAGATAGTTCCCTTGAGGAATCCTGTATTCGGGGTGGATGTTCTTGGTCCAGCCCGTGTCTCCGCCCAGACCGGCGTGGAAACCGTCCAGGCAGAGGGAAGTCCCATGGCTTTGGGGCAGATCGTCCTCGTAGGCGGCTTGATCGTATTCCTCCACGGTCCAAGGCAAGGCGGAGAAGTGGAACAGATCTTTTCCGGTGACTTTGACACCGTACCCGTCCTGGTCGGTGATTTCCAGCCAACGGACATCCTCGCGACCGCCGCATTCACAAGGCTTCACATAGTGCTCGTGCATGTCCTCCACGGTGCCGGTGTAGATTCCCACCAAGGCGCTGCTCTTCCGGTCGGCGTAGCACTCCTGGTGACCTCGGCCATACCAGCGCAGCTGGTTGTACTGCTTTTCCATCTGGAATCTCTGGCCGATGCAGGGGAGGGTTTCCAACTCCAGGCCATTGGCCACTTTGGAGGTGATCTCCATGCCTGCTCCAGTGATCTTGTATTCCCGGGCGATGCGCACCCGTCCCTGGCAATAGGACAGCCGCTCTTCCACCAGGACGCACTGGGAGGTAGGCAGAACCCGGAAGGATTCCACCACAGGCGTCAGGTGGTTCAGCCCGGCGCTATGCCAATCCATGCCATAGCTGTTTTCCCACTGCCCTTCGTCAATGCCGGTCATGGCCCGGTACAGCCGGTCTTGCCCATCGGTCAGCAAAAGCCGCCCATGAGCTTTGCAGGTCACAACGCCGCCGCCGGACTTGCTCAGCACCACTTCCAGACCGTCCCCGGTGATGGAGACCGAAGCATCGTTTTCCACAACTTCCAGGGAGGTTGTGGAAACAATGGACGTTTCCTCCCACCAGATTCCGCTGCCCTGGGCAGGGAATTGAGCCTGGTAGACCAGCCGTCCTGCCCGGTCCCAGCTGGAGTTCTGCTTGGTGCGGAAGTACAGGTTGCAGAAGGCCTCTCCGGAAACCAGCTCCCGGTTGTAGGGCAGCTCCAGGGGGATCTCCGTTCCCGGATCCACCCGGAGATTCTCCAACGCGCCGGTTTCCACAACGTTGCCGTCGCAGATCAGCTCCCAGGTGACCTCCAAATCTGACAGGTCCGAGGAGAAGTGCTCATTGTGCAGGTGGTAGGCACCATTGAACCCGTGCCAGTGCTGATAATCAATGTAGATGGGCGCCTGGCAGTTTTTCACCTCTTGGGCGCCAGGTTTTTCCTTGAGGTCTGCGAACACAATGCCGTTGAGGCACATGTCCGGAGTGCGGTCTATCACATCCTCCCCAAAGGCTCCAGCGTAACGGAAATGAGGCTGACCTTCCCCGTCGGTCTGGACCAGTGCCTTGTCGTGGAAGTCCCACAGGAACCCGCCTTGGAACCGGGGATACTTGCGCACCAGCTCCCAGAACTCCTGGAAGTTGCCGTTGGAGTTGCTCTTGGCGTAGGCGTATTCGCACATGATGAAGGGACGCAGATCATCATTGCTCATGCATTCCTCCACCCAATCACGGGAGGGGTACATGGGCGCCAAAATGTCGCTGACACTGGCGGGGCACCCGCCGGACTCGTACTGCACCGGTCGGTTGTCATAGAACTTGAGCCAGCCGTACATGGCTGCGTGGTTGGACCCGGCTCCCGACTCGTTGCCCAGGCTCCACACGATGACGCAGGGATGGTTCTTGTCCCGCAGGCACATCCGAGTGCCCCGGGCCAGGTAGGCGTCCAGCCAGCGGGGGTCATCGCTGAGCCCACCGCCATAACCGTGGGTTTCGATGTTTGCCTCGTCCACCACATAGATACCCAGCTGGTCGCACAGGTCATAGAAGGCCGTGTCCTTGGGGTAGTGGCAGGTGCGCACGGCGTTGAAGTTCAGTTCCTTGATTTTCACCAGCTGAGCCCGCAGCTCTTCGTGGGAAATGGTCCGACCGGTGAAAGCGCTGTGCTCGTGGAGGTTGACGCCGCGCACAATCAGCCGCCGGCGGTTCAGTTCCAGAATTCCATCCCGGATGCGCACTTCCCGGAAGCCCACCCGGCAGCTTTCAATGTCGATGCAGGCGCCGGTTTCGTCCAGCATTTCCAAGGTCAGAGTGTAGAGTGTGGGGGTCTCGCAGTTCCACAGCTGGGGGCTGGCCACGGGGATCACTTCCTCCAGCACAGACAGGGGCTGCAGGTATACCCCATACTCCCCAAAGGGCTTGGAGAGGAACTCCATCACCTGGTTCTGGCAGCTGTCAAACAGCCGGAACCGCACACGGCAGTCCCCATAGAGCGGGGCGGTTTGGTCCGGCCATACCCGTACCCGCAGAGAGGCTTGCTCTAAGGTCTCGCCAAACTGGGGCTGCACCTGGAAATCCGCAAAGTGCCGGATTCCCTTGCAGTACAGGGACACGCTGCGGTAGATACCGTGAAGGTGCCAGTAGTCCTGGTCTTCCAGATAGCTACCAGGGCTGAACCGGTATACCTTGACGGCCAACAGATTCTCCCCCGGCTTGACCAGGGAAGTGACATCGAATTCTGCATCCAACTTGCTGTCCTCGGAGAAACCGGCCTCCACACCGTTAACTGCCACGGAAAAAGCAGTTTCCACGCCGCCAAAGTGGAGAATCACCCGCTTGTCCTGCCACTGTTCCGGCACTTGGAAGGTTCGGTAGTAGCAGAGTGTCAAATTGTCCTTGGGCACAGCGGGGGCGCACAGTTCAAACTCCCCTTTACGGGCCTCCACTTCAAAGCTTCTGTCTTGACCGTCCCGATGGAAGGGGTAGGGCATGTTGGTGTACACCGGCTTGCCGATCCCGTGCATCTCCCAGCAGGAGGGCACCGGCATGGTGTCCAGATTTTCCTGCTGCTCTGCTGAAAGAGCTGCCCAGTCAGCAGGTACGTCCTCCACGGTTGAGTAGACGGCGTACTTCCACTGTCCATCCAGGCTGAGGAAGGAGCTGGAGCCGGAGTTGTCCCGGGTCTTTGCCTGTTCCAGGGTGTCAAAGGCGCCAAAGGGCGCATGGGACGGCAGGCGGTTTTGCGAGCTGATAATTTCCTTGTAGTTCAAAACAATCCCTCTTTTCCCAAAATTGACGCTAGTCCGGTGGAAATCCGGACAGAGCGCAAGGCCAAAAGGCCGCTGCGGATCCCCGGAGGCCCCTTTTGGACCTGGTCGGAGGATCAAAGCAATCATACCATAAAGAGTTTCGGTTGACCACTGAAAACAAAGAAATTTTCCATGTGTCGGCTTTTCCGGTAATCCGGGAGAGGTTATAAGGTGATGGAAGTGGGAAAGTCCTCCTTTGCCAAAACATTCCACATCCGTTCAATGTACTTTAAGGTGTAAAATCCCTCGAAGTAGTGATAGGCAAAGACGCCCTTAGAAGTTAGGTGCCAGCGGCCCTGGAGGCGCTCAACCCAGCCCATCCGCTGGGCCAGCCAGAATTCCAGACCGTAGCAGTCGGACAGCTTTTCGCCAAAAAAGTCCTGAAATTCCTTTGGGTCCACCCAGGTGCTGTAAGCGGTCCAGAACAGATAGTACAGCATCCGCTGTCGCCGGGTAAACCGCAGGGTCAGGGCTGTGGGAAGCTTTTTCTGGACGATCCGCTGTCCGTAGGCTTCCGGCGAGAAGGTGTTGAGCTTAAACTGCCCTTGCAATAGCGTGGTAGCAGAGCACCCAAATCCCAGGAAGTTCTCCCGAGTCATGGAGGAATAGCAGGCGTCCTTTTCCCGGGCGAAGGTCCAGAGGGAGGTGCGAGTGCAGCCCAGCTGTTCCATGTAAGCTGTGATACCGTCCAGGAGTTTCCGCTTTTCCCGGTTGTTTCCGGCAGGTACGGGACTTTTGGTAAAAGTAAAGTCGATAAAAGGGTACAGTGCCACGTGATTGGCCCCGGATTGAAAAGCCAGTGTCACGTCCTGTTGCAGATCTTCCAGAGTTTGACCTGGCAGGGCAAAGATGAAGTCAAAAGAGACCGTCTCAAAGGGTACGGCAGAAAGGGCTTGTTTCAACCGTTCCGGGGAAGGATTTCGCCGGCCCAGCAGACTTTGGAAGGGTTCCTGGAAGGACTGGATCCCAATGCTGAGCTTTGTCACGCCAGCCTGCCGCAGGGTTTCCAGTACGGGGACGGTCACATCTTCCGGGTGAAGTTCCACGCCGATGCCCTGAGTGATGGTAAAGTGTTCCTGCAAAGCTTGGATGATCTCTCCCAGCCTTTGGTACAGCAGGGCCGGTGTGCCCCCGCCAAAGTAGAGGCTGGTAGCTTCCCGCTTTGGGTGGTTTTTGGTGACCAGCTGGATCTCTTCCAGTAGTGCATGGATGTACGCGTCTGCCCGGTCCTTTTCGTAGAGGACTTTGCAGTAGGGGCAAAAATCGCACAGGGACCGGCAGAAAGGAATGTGTACATACAGCCCCAGCTGGGGACAGTTGTCATAGGGAAGGACTTGATCGTATTCGTTTGTGAATCGAAAAGGCCGCAGGGAGCGGGTCAGCCACATGCGGGCCGGGGTGGTCCAGAATGCCATGGTGTCACCTCATAGATAGCGAAGGTAGGTGGTGAGCATTTCGAAGAGCACCGGCAGCTTTCCTTGAAAGAGCAGGGTATACTCTGCTACAAAGAAGTAACCGCACTGCCCGCAGAGCCCTGGAACGTCAATGCACCGGCCACACACGCTGAGCTTGCCGTTTTCCATCACTACGCACTGATGACAGGGGGTGGGGAAGGAATTGTCGATCAGGTAGGGGAAGGCACTGACCAAATTGAATATGGGAGCGCCAGCCTTTTTCTGGGCGGCGATCTCCCGGCAGCAGGCGGCCTTATCCTCTCGGGAAAGGGCCAAGTCGATGGTGTCCGGATAGGGTGTGTGGAAGTTAAAGGACACTGCGGAAACATGGGGCGTCTCCTGTGCCAACCGGCATACCTCGCCGACGGTGTGCTTGTTCAGCTGGTTGATGGCCATGTAAAAACAGATGTTGTCCCCAGTGGCGTGACGGACGTTTTCCAAAATCAGATCAAAAGTATCTCCGCGGATCAGATTGTGATGTTCCCGGTCTCCGTCAAGGCTGAGAAGAATCAGATCCGCTTCAGGAAGGTCCAAGGGGAATGTGCCGTTTGTGACCACGTTTACCAGGAGAAATCCCATTTGCTTGGCCTCAATTACCAAGTCTCGCAGGTTTTTTCCATGGTCCTCCCAGAGAAAGGTTTCTCCTCCGCAGAAGAATAGGATGCGAATGCCCATGTGGTACAGCTGTTCCATTTCTCCGTAAATTTGAGAATAGGGCGCAAGGGTGGTCAGGTGGTTGTTTACGGAGCAGTGCTTGCAGTGGAGATTGCACTTGTCGGTGAGGATGATGGTTCCCAAAATGGGGTCTTTCTTATGGAAGAGAATTGTTCGGATGCCAAAGGAGGCAAAGTGAAAAAAAGAGGAGAGTTTCATGGTGAGTTCCTCCCAGGTGACGTGTGATTTTCCTGAACTTATCATACAGAACTCGGCAGAAAAAAGCAAGGGACGGGCCAGCGGATCATCCGTTGGCCCGTCCCAATTGTTTTGTTGTAGGGATTTAATGATTCCCATAGGCGGGATCAGCAATACTTCTTTTGGTATTCACTGGGATTTAGTCCTGTTTCCGTCATAAAGACTCTCCGGAAAGTGCGGGTGGTGTTAAAACCAGTTTGTTCCGCCACCTTTTCAATGGTGGCGTTTTTCTGACGGAGAAGTTCTTTGGCGTGATGGATGCGAACCTGATGAATATAATCCAGCAGCTGCATACCGGTTTCCGAATAATACATTTTTGAAATGTAGTTGGGGTGCTTGTCGAAATGGTCCGCTATGGTGGTGACGTTCAAGTTGATGTCGCTGTAATTTTCCTCCACATACTTGTTGATTAAAGAAACAATAGGATTTCCCTCACTGATCGTTCTCCTGACCGAAGAGCAGACCATTTGAACTGTCGCAATAAATTTATCCCGCAAGGTGGAGATGGTTTCCGTGTAGATGGCGATATCCAACGCTTGGTTAATTAAGCGCTGGCGAAAATGTGGGTCATCGGAGTTTTCATTGGAGGCAAGCAGGAGTCGGTACATGCACTCGTTAATCTCAATTTTGAGCAGTGCGAAATCCTCTCCAGATTTGCCCAAACGACCGAATATGCTTTCAGCTAAAGCTACGGCATTGGTGCTATTTCCTTCAGAAACGGCTTTTTCCAGTTCTGAGAACAAATCCGTATTGTTGAAGAGATGATTTTGACGCTTTTGATATTCTTCAACAGATACGATCCCAACCTCACCCATAACCGCCCGATGGTCGTGGACTCTCATTGCTTCGGCATAAAGTTTGTCGATCTGCTCAAAGTCATCGGTATACCTGCTGACAGCACCGGTGATGACAGCGTGCATGTTCTCCTTGAAAAAGCGGTATATAAAATCAAGTTTCAACTGTTTTTCTTTTTGCCACCGGACAAGCTGTTCACAGTCCATGCACAGCAGAATAAAAAGCTCTTTTCCGTCTTCCAGAAGGTAAAAAGTAAATTCTTTCATGACCTCGGACAGAACATTGTTCAGCGCAACTCCCAACCATTCTTGGAACTCAGCGGTGGTTTCTGTTTCTTCCAGGGAGCTCTGTACGGATAGATTGATCAGACACCAAGTGCGTCCTACCGTTTGAATGGAATGGTATGCGTTGATTTCCTTGTTGCGCTGTGTGAATTTTTGTCCTTTTAGCCGGGCCAGCAGCCACTGAGAGCGGAGTCGATCATTTTGAGCGTTGATATTTTCTTTGTAGGTCAAATTCTCATCGCGCATCTTTTCAAAGGCGGAGGAGATAACGTCATATTCATTGTTTCCACTGCCATAGCCCCGCAGGGTATCCATCAATTTGCTCATGGGCCGATAGTTGATTTGAGCAAGGGGGAGGGTGAACAATAGACCGGCGAGTGCGGCAAAAATAATAGCGCCAATCAGCAGTCGCTGTCCTTGTAAAGCGGTTTCCCAATACGTGGCATTTGGGGTGGCTACAATGTATTTCCAGTTGCAAAATGGGGATTCTTTGGAGGAAAGAACGTACGTGTTTCCGTTGTGATCCGTGAGGGTTGTCTGATTTGGTGGAATTTCCTCCCAAGAAGAGAAAGCGCCTGTTTCGTCAAAGGAGGTTAGAACTCTGTCCTCCTCATCAGCCACCAACAATATGGAATTGGATAATATGGCGGCTTGGTTTAAGAGGGAAGCAGGAATCGAAGCGTAAATTTTCACTGGGGTTTGATTGAAAACAAGGGACCTCCCATAGACCAGGCGGAACTGATTGTCCAAGAGACTGTATTCATTGGAGAAGAAAAATCTGGTTTCGTCAAGGGATAGGTTTTCCACCCATTCATCTTCCTTGCGATCTAGACCGGACATTTTTTGACGGTGATAAAGAGTGTGGATTTCATTTGCTGTGGTGGGAGAGACCGCATATTCCAAATCTGGAAAATACACGAGACAGTCAATTCCTTTGGCATTGTAGTAATCGTGCAATGTCGCGGTGAGGTCGCTGACCTTTCGGTAAAAAGAGGAGTTTTTTTGAACGCCCGAACACATCTCCCGAAATTTGGTGTTGTTGCATACAAAGGAAATGGTATCCTCCAAAGACTGCATTTGCTTGTTGGCTTCGTTGCTGATGATATCCAAAAACAGTTGATTGGAGTGCTGAATTTCCTGCTGTAAGATTTTATGAAAATTTTGATAGGTCAATGAGAAGATACTGATGAGCACCAACACCAACAAACCAAAGGATGCAACCTGACGAAATAAAACGGATTTTCGCGGTAGGTGGTGAAATGCTTTGTTAAAAAAGAAAGGAGCATGAAGTCCAGGGTTTGTTTTCATTCTTTGGATTCCCCTTTGCGATAGTCAAATGAAGGTGTACAGGAAGCACTGAGCGGACAAGTCAAGAAAATGGAGATTCTAAGATGTTACTGTTTTCTTGTATTATGGTACAAAAAACAAATCTAAGTCAACGTGATTTCGCAAATTATCCCCATATCTTTGATTTTGTCTCTTTATTTTTCGGCAAAAATACGCAAGAATGGGGGACAGAAAGGCCCCAAGGCTCTCCAAGCGAAGGGGCAAGAGGTACACGGCTGAGCGCCGAAAAAAGTTGAAAGGAGCAAACACTATGCAAAAAAACCTCAAGGTCCGATTCACTTCCACTATCATGGCCATTCTTCTTTTGATGACCACAGCGGCCTGTTCAGGGAACACCACCTCCACAGAGAGCGGTGGTTCCTCCAAGGTAAGTGAGGACGGTGCAGCAACCACATCCCAAGAATCGGGTGGGGAAACCTCCGAACCTGGGGACAGTCCCACAGCAACCGTGGAATACCCCATGGAGGGTGACATCACGTTGACCATTGGGGACGCCGAGCATACTTATGCTACAGCGGTATGCCCCTGGGAAGAAACGGAATTCTTCAAACAGTGGCAGGAACAGACGGGTGTCACTCTGGAATATCAGTTGATCTCCGACCTTTCCTTGATCCTTGCCTCCGGTGAGTATCCGGATATTCTTATCAACAATATCGGAAAATCCTATAATGGTGGCGATGATAAGGCTATTGATGACGGGATCATCATTCCTTTGGACGACTATATTGACACGTATGCACCGGATTACAAGGCAGTGCTAGAAACCAATGAAGAGTGGCAAAAAATGGCAATCACTCCCAGCAAGCGTTACGCTGGTTTCATGCATTTGCGCGTGGATGCACCGGGTGTTACGAATTCATTTGGTGTGATCATCCGTCAGGATTGGCTGGACGATCTAGGTTTGGAAACTCCTGAAACTCCGGAAGAATTTGTGGAAGTATTACGGGCGTTCCGGGATGAAAAGGGAGCAACAGTGCCTATGTCCATTGATTCCGGGAATTTGTCCATGGTGGGAACTTCTGGATGTTTTACTTCTGCCTTTGGTCTTGTTTCCACAGGATATTATCAGACGGATGGCCAAGTGCACTACGGTGCCTATGAAAGTGCTTACAAGGACTACCTGGCATGGTTGAATGAACTGTACACGGAAGGGTTGCTGGACAGAAACTTCAATACCCTGGATGGTCAGACTGTAGGTGCCAATATTATGACCGGTATGTCCGGCGTTACCGCAGGATATGCGGGAGGTTCGTTGGGCGTTTGGGTACCTACCGCTAGAGAGACCACCCCTGAGTACGCACTTTCCGGTGTGCGGAACCTGGTGGCGAAGAGTGGAGATACTCCTATGTTCAGTCATCATCAAGATGTAGGCGGAATTTCAGGATATATCACATCCAGCTGTGAAAATGTGGAAGCAGCTGTCCAGTTCTTGAACTATGGCTATACCGAACCGGGAAATCTGCTGATGAATTTTGGAATTGAAGGCGAAAGCTTTGAGATGAAAGACGGTAAGCCCCTATATCTGGATTCCGTGATTAATTCCAGCCAAGGCTTTACCCAGGCTATTGCTCAGTATGCCTTTAATCCTCCTTGGGGCCCGTATATCCAGCAGGCGGATTTTTGCACCCAGTCCTATGCGGACTATCAGAACCAGGCTTTGACCGATTGGGCTGACAGCGATGTGCTGGATCACTTTGTTCCCACTTTGGCTATTACGGAAAATGCCGATCAGTACTCCACCATCAAGAGCGAAGTGGATACCTTTATCTCTGAGAATTTCATTCTGTTTGTAACCGGGGAAAAGTCCTTGAACGAATTTGACAGCTATCTGGATACCTTAAAGGGCATGGGAATTGAAGACATGATTGCTATTTACCAGAATGCTTATGATATCTACAATAGCTGAAGCGTGATGGAAACAGCCCCGTCCCAAGCAGTGGGATAGGGCTGTTTCTTCTATTTTGGCAAAGGGAGGTTGTATTTGATGAAGGAAATGTCCATTTCCAAGAAGAAGTCCTTCCGCAGTACGTCAAAAGAGGATGCCTCTTTTGGCAAGCGGCTTCAGCAGGACTTGGCCCGTCATTGGGGAGTCTATCTGCTGATTGTGCCTGCCTTGGTCTATTACGTGGTGTTTTGTTATCTTCCGATGGCGGGCGCGAGCATTGCTTTTAAAGATTTTATTCCCACAAAAGGGATCTGGGGCAGTGAGTGGGCAGGCTTTAAGCACTTTGAAGCTTTTTTCTCATCCTACTATTTTTGGAGGCTTTTGCGGAACACTCTGGTGATCAGCTTGTCCTCGTTGGCCTTCGGGTTTCCGTCCTGTATCATTTTTGCGCTGCTTTTGAATGAGGTGCGCAACAACAAGTTTAAGAGGACCATCCAAACCATTACTTATATGCCTCACTTTTTGTCCCTAGTGGTGGCGTGCTCTTTGGTAAAGATGTTTACCATGGATACAGGTGTGATTCCTCAATTCCTGTCCTTGTTTGGATTTGAGCCAATTTCGCTTCTGTCCAAATCAAGCTATTTTGTCCCGATCTACGTCCTATCGGATATCTGGCAGAATGTGGGTTGGGGTTCCATCATTTATCTTTCTGCTCTTTCGGCTATTGATCCTGCTCTGTATGAAGCTGCAATCATTGATGGGGCCGGGCGATGGAAGCAGATGCTGTATGTCACACTGCCTGGAATCTCCAGCACCATTATTATCATGTTCATTATGCGGGTGGGCAGTGTGATGAATGTGGGGTTTGAAAAAATTATCCTTCTGTATAATGAAGGAATTTATGAAACCGCAGATGTTATTTCCAGTTTTGTGTATCGGAAAGGTCTCTCCGATTTTCAATGGAGCTATAGCGCTGCAGTGGGTCTGTTCAATTCGGTGATCAATTTTCTACTGGTGGTGATCGTCAACCAAATCAGCGGAAAAGTGAGCTCCACAAGCTTGTGGTAAGAAGGGAGGTTTCTGCAATGATTAAGCGCAGCCCCGCAGAACGGGTTTTTAGTGTTTTCAATACGATCTTTATGATCCTGATGATCGTTGTTACGGCATACCCCATTTATTTTTGCGTCATTGCATCTTTTAGCGATCCAAACCAAATGACTATGAGCGTTGGGGCGATTTTCTTGCCGTATCAACCTTTTACCCTTAGCGCATACGAAAAGGTGTTTACCCACTCCATGTTTATCAGTGGATGGCTCAATACCCTGTTTATCCTGATTGTAGGCACCTCCGTCAATATGGTGTTGACAATTTTGACTGCCTATGTGCTCTCCCGTAAAGGGTTGATGCTCAACAAATTCCTGACAATTTTGATTGTTTTCACCATGTACTTTTCCGGAGGCATGATCCCAGCTTATTTGAATGTCAAAGATCTGGGCCTGATGAATTCCTTGTGGTCACTGATCCTGCCGGGAGCGATCTCTACATACAACATGATTATCATGCGCACCGCTTTCCGGGGGATCCCGGATGAACTTTCGGAATCGGCTCAGCTGGATGGCGCTAATGAGTTTGTCATTCTTTGGAAGATCCTTGTCCCTGTATGCCTGCCCACACTGGCAGTGATCTTGCTTTACTATGCAGTGGGTCATTGGAATGCGTGGTTCAACGCTTCCATTTACTTGCAGGACAGCTCCAAATTTCCCATGCAGCTGGTTATGAAGAAGATTCTGGATTCGGCAAATGTCAGCGAAATGATCGGGGATATCGGTGGTGCGGATAAAGCTCGTTATGTGGAACTCATCAAATATGCGCTGATTGTAGTTTCCACATTCCCCATTATGGTGCTGTATCCTTTTTTGCAAAAGTATTTTGTGAAAGGGGTTATGGTGGGTTCTGTAAAAGGTTGAGCGAGGTTGGGGATCACGCCATTCAAAGGGTGGTTCTCCAAATTGACATTGAGAGGATGGTGCGTTTTGGATCAAACGACAATCGTGTTTACAGCTCCTGGCATAGCCGAGCTGCAAACCCAGAAGGTGGGAGAGCTCAAAGACAATGAGGTGCTGCTGAAGACAGAGTATACGGTCATCAGTCCAGGCACGGAGCGAGCCAACCTGATGGGGGAAAAACATATCGACGGAAGCAACCGGAATCCCACGGGACCACGGTTCCCAAAAATCAAGGGTTACTGCGGAGTTGGGAAGGTTGTGCAAATTGGAAAAGACGTTACATCGGTTTCCGTAGGTGACCATGCTGTGATCTACTTTGGAATCCATAGCTCTTACAATTTGGTACCGGAAGACAAAGTGATTCCTCTGGACGAAAAAACAGTGGATCTGGTGCAAGCTGCGCCCACTGTGCTGGTGCATATTGCGCTGGGAGGTGTTCGCATGGCCAGATTCGAGGTGGGGGAATCCGCCTTGATAATGGGTTTGGGAATCTTGGGGATGTATTCAGTTCAGTTGTGCCGGATGAACGGAGTTTGTCCAGTGATTGCAGCTGATCCCAACCCTGAAAGAAGAAAGATAGCCCTCTCCCATGGTGCGGACTATGCCTTTGATCCCATGGATAAGGACTTTCCCCAGCAAGTCCTGGCTGTGACAGGAGGAAAAGGCGTAAACGGTGTGATTGAGGTTTCCGGCGCTGCAATTGCCCTGCCTCAGGCATTGGAATGCGTGGCTTCAATGGGCCGTGTCATTCTCTTGGGATGTACTCGAGAGAATGGTATTCCAACAGATTATTATCACATGGTGCATTTCCGCGGGGTTCAGATTTTGGGAGCGCACACCTTTGTGCGCCCCGAGCGGGATTCCCGACCCGGGTATTGGACATACCGAGACGAGTGTCAAACGGTGCTTTCCCTGATTTCTCATGGCAGAATGCAACCGGCGGACCTCATACCGGAAATTCGTTTGCCCGAGGAAGCACCGGAGGTCTTTGAACGATTGGCCCAGCGGCGAGAGTTTCCGTTGAGCGTGATGTTTGATTGGAGGGACTGTGAATGAGCCAGAGGCGGATTCGAATTGGGCATATTGGTACGGCCCATGACCATAGCGCAGATTTCTTTGAGTGCGTCAGACGCCATCCCGAGTTGTTCGAGATCGTTGGTGTGGTAGAGCCGGATGAGAATCAGAGAAAGATTGTCCAGGAACAGGGAAAATTCAAAAACGTGACATGGATGACGGAGGAGGAACTTGTCCAAGCCAATGTGGATGCTGTACTGGTGGAAACCTTTGAGCTGGACCTGATCCCCACGGCCATTCGTTGGGCGCAGCGGGGTGTGCATCTGCACATTGACAAACCGGCTGGCAATAGCTTGGAAGAGTTTGGAAAGCTTTTGGACATTGCAAAGGAAAACTCCCTTGTGGTGCAGATGGGATATATGTACCGTTGCAACAAAGGGGTTCAGTATGCTTTGGAGTTGGCTCGCAGCGGGGAATTGGGTGAAATCTACCAGGTGGAAGCTGTGATGAACACCCGCCATCCACCGGAAAAACGGGAGTGGCTCAAGGGGCTTCCTGCAGGGGACATGTTCTTCCTTGGATGCCACATGGTGGATTTGGTGTATCTGTTCCAGGGGATGCCAAAGAGAGTGATTCCATTCAATGGTTCTACCGGCTTTGACGGGGTGGATTGCGTGGACTTCGGTATGGCGTTGTTTGAATATGAACGGGGAGTTTCGACCGTGCAAGCTACCTCTGTGGAAGTGAACGGATATGGCAGGCGACGGTTGGCGGTGTATGGAAGCAAAGGTACCATAGAAATCAAGCCGCTGGAGTGTCCCAATAACAAAGATGAATTTGCAGGAGGGGGCTACGATGCCTCTCCGGTGACCCTGTCCCTACTTCCCGATTCCCAAACATACCGAAACTGTTTCCAGGAGATCGCATTGCCACCCCAGGGAGGACGATATGATGAGATGATGAAGGACTTTTATGACTACGTAACAGGGGAAAAGACGAATCCCTACACGTATGATTATGAGTACCAAGTGGAAAAATTGGTCCTTGCAGCATGCGGACAACTTTCCTTGTAAGAGGGGGTGCAATCCATGAAAGCAATTGTGATTGATGAAAAGAACCAGTTGCAGTGGGAAGAGATCCCTGATCCAACCGTGAAAACGGATCAAGTGTTGCTGAAGGTTCACTATGCTGCCCTGAATCGTGCAGACTTGATGCAGCGTGCTGGGTCCTATCCTCCACCTCCGGGTTGGCCGGATATCATGGGTTTGGAAGTGTCCGGCGAAATCATCGCCATGGGGGAGGAGGCAGAGAAGAACAGTGGATTCCAGGTGGGCGATTCCGTGTGCGCTTTGCTGGGAGGCGGGGGATATGCCCAGTTGTGCGCTGTGCCGTGGCAGCTGTTGATGCCGGTTCCCCGCAATTGTTCCATGGCGGAGGCGGCGGCAATTCCAGAGGCTTTTGCTACGGCGTATCTCAATCTGTTTTGGGAAGGCGGAATGAAGTCGGGGGATACATTGTTGATGCATGCAGGTGCCAGCGGTCTTGCCAGTGTCATCATTCCCATGGCGAAGGCTTTTGGTGCCAGGGTTATCACAACGGTTCTATCCGATGAAATTGCCGACTCCATTGCTCATTTGGGGGCCGATCTGGTTGTCAACACCAGGAAGCAGAGAATCGCAGAAGTGTTAAAGCAGGAATTGGATCAAGAGCGAGGCGTGGACCTGGCCATTGATTGCCTGGGAGGAGCTGAGATGGGAGCGTGTCTTCCCTATCTCAAGCATGGCGCTCGCTGGATCATGATTGCAACTCTGGCTGGAGATATCACAGAGATTGATTTGCGGAATATCTATGTGCGCAATGTTCGAATTATTGGCAGCACCTTGCGCTCTCGTCCCCTCTCCGTAAAAGCGGAAATTTTAAAGAAGCTGGTGAGTGAAATCTGGCCCAAGGTGGAAAGCGGGGAAGTTCGCCCCACCATTTACCGGGTTTTGCCTGTTACACAGGCGGAGCAGGCTCACCAGCTGTTGGAAAACGGTGTGAATGTGGGCAAGGTTGTCTTACAAATAGAGGGCTGTTGATGGAATTCCTGATGTTATGGGGAATGTAATACGTTTTGACCAATAGGTCAGGAGGAACTTGTCATGAAAAAACGAGTGTTAGTTTTAGGCGGCACAGGAGCCATGGGAATATATTTGGTTCCGTATTTGGCGGAGATGGGGTATGATGTCACAGTGGTTTCGTTGGACGATTGTGAGGACAAGCCCGGGATTCGCTATTTGAAAGGAAATGCCAAAGATTTTGACTTTTTAGAGGAGCTTCTTGCGGAACATTTTGACGCGATCGTGGACTATATGATCTACGGCACAGAGGAGTTCCGGGGGTACTGGGAGAGATTTTTGAAAAACACAGATCACTATATCTTTTTGTCCTCCTATCGCGTGTACGCCGATGAGGACCCAGTGATTACAGAGCAATCTCCTCGCCTGCTGGATGTCAGCAAAAATACAGTGTACCTGGAAAGTGACGACTATTCTTTGTTTAAAGCCAGGGAGGAGGATATCCTACGAGCGTCCGCTTACTCTAATTGGACCATCGTCCGACCTTCCATCACCTATTCCACCAGAAGATTTCAACTTGTCACGCTGGAGGCCAATACGCTGTTTCGCCGGGCATTTGCGGGCAAGCCTGTGATCCTTCCCCAGGCGGCAGTCGATGTCCAGGGAACCATGAGCTGGGCGGGTGACGTCTCTCGCTTGATGGCAAAGTTAGTCCTCAATGATGGAGCCCGTCAAGAGGCGTTCACGCTCTCTACGTCGGAACATCATACTTGGGGTGAGATTGCCAAGTACTATGAGGAAATCATGGGCCTGAAAGTTGAGTGGATTGACACAGATGCCTATTTGGACATTTTGGGCACCAGCGCTCCTTATTCTGGACTGCGTTACCAGTTGGAGTATGATCGCTTATTCAACCGAGTGGTGGATAATTCCAAAGTTCTGCGTGTCACGGGAATGAAGCAGGAGGAATTTACCACCTTAAAACAGGGGCTTTCTCTGGAATTTGATAAACTTCTGGAAGAGCTCACCTGGGGAAGCGGTGATATTGCCAAGCGGATGGAAGCTTTTTGCAGGCAAAAATAAAAGCGTAGATGGCCCACCGCTGGAGCAGAAAAGCGATCCTCCAAACGACGGCTTTCGTTTCTCGTTAGAAAGCCGAGCGTTTCAAGAAATTTCCCAACCAAAAACCTCAGCCGCCAGAATTGACAGAGCACTTCCCATTCAGTACAATGAAGCTAAATACTGACTGTGGATAGGGAGGGCGATTGTATGGAGAATCTTTATCTGGACCTGATGCGGCGCTGGGGCGACGCCCTGCTTGAGCTGCAAATTTCGGGCATGGGAAATCCCGCTTTGGATGGAGGCATTCTCTGTCCGGCCTGCAAGCATATTCACGGGCGCTGCCCTGACGCAATCTACGGTTTTCTGACCTTGGCCGATTACACAGGGGAGAGCCGATATGCAGAGGCAGCTCGGACATTGTTCCGGTGGCAGGAAACCTTGCTCTGTGACGACGGCACCCTCTATAACGATGGTGGAAGTTCGTGGAACGGAATCACGGTGTTCGCCGTGGTGAATCTCTATGAGGCCTTGGTCCATCACGGTCATTTGCTTACGGCGGAGGAAAAAAAGACTTGGGAGGATAGGATGTTCTCCATGAGCCGGTGGATCAGCGAAACGATTGTGCCGGGCTATGAGAACAACATCAATTACCTAGCGGGGAGTGCTGCGGTACAGGCTCTCCTGGGACGCTATTTCCATCTGCCGGATTACTTGGAAAAGGCACGGGAACTGCTGGACTATGTCATGGCCCGGTTTACTCCCAACGGCTTGCTCTGTGGTGAGGGACTCCCCCATGACCAGGTTACGGAGAGGGGTTGCCGTCCGGTGGATCTGGGGTACAATGTGGAGGAGTCCGTGCCCATGCTCGTCCGCTGCGCCATTGCTCTGGAGGACGCGGCGACACTGGAGCGGCTGAAAGAAATCCTCCGGCAGCAGCTGGTGTTTCTGATGCCGGATGGAGGCTGGGACAACAGCTTTGGCACCCGGGTGAACAAGTGGACCTACTGGGGAAGCCGCACATCCGATGGCTGCCAGACCGCCTATGGACTGCTGGCGGACCAGGACCCTCTCTTTGCCGAAGCTGCTCTGCGCAACACTCAGCTGTTGGATCGCTGTACAGTGGATGGTCTCCTCTACGGTGGACCGGGATACCACGCCTGGGGAGAATTGCCCTGTGTGCACCACACGTTCTGTCATTTGAACGCTCTGGCCGCCGCTGTGGATGCGGGATTGGACGGCAGCTCACAGCGTGTGGAACTCCCCATGGACAAAGCCGATCAACCGGTGCGGTATTTTCCAGAAATCGACGCATACCGATTGGCCTTGGGCAAGTGGCGTGCCACGGTGACGGGGTATGATTTTGGTGTGGACCGGGGCCATGCCACAGGTGGTACCATGACCCTGCTGTGGCGGGATGGTGTGGGGCCGGTGTTGCTTTCTTCGGTGGTGGATTACAAGATGGCAGAGCCGCTGAATATGCAGCTTTCTCTGCAAAAGACCCATCATCGTCCGTTGACTCCCCGAGTGGAGAAATTGCTCCATGGGGTGCGGTATTCCGGCTGTTATGACACCCGCGCCCAGATTCAGGTCCAGGAAAGCAGCGGAGAAATTGACGTGCTGGTCCGGGGGAGGATGGTGACTTTGGACCAGCAGGATCTGCCGGACCCTGCTGGCTATGAGCTGCAGTACCATCTTCGGGAGGACAGCCTGGAGATCGCAGTGGAACTGTGGGGTGGCTGGCAGGGAGCCAGGTTGGTGCTGCCGGTGATTCCAGAACAGGCAGTTGTCAAGGGGAATCCCTCCCCCACAGAACCTGAGAAGATTTTCTTCCTCTCCGGTGGTTTCAGTGCCCGGGAATTTATCCTGTCTCCTGACGGGAAGGGCAAACTTACTGCAAGGATTTTGCTGTGAGCGGATATAAAATACACAAATGAAAAAGGCAGCGTTCAAGCTCCCTTTTGGGAGAGCGGAACGCTGCCTTTTTGTGCAAACAGAAGGACGGAGCCGTGGCCCCGTCCTTGGTTTGACTATGGAAATGCCGTCCACTCAATCCATCCCAGCAAAATTCAGGCGCTAATCCTCAAAGGGTGGGAATGGGAGGATTTAAAATGTGTCCAAAATAAGTTGATTTAAGCCAGCGATTTGCAGATGGCCACGGCGGCGTCGGCAGCGGACGCTGCGTCAGGAGTGTAGCAGTCAGCGCCAATCTGATCGCAGAAGGTCTGGGTGACCGGCGCACCGCCCACCATGATCTTCACTTTGTCGTGAATACCCGCTTCTTCCACCTTCTTCACAACCTCTTCCATGGTGTTCATGGTGGTGGTCAGCAGGGCAGAACAGCAGATGATCTGGCAGTTTTGGTCAATGGCGGTTTGTACGTAGGTTTCAGGGGAGACGTCAGTGCCCAGGTCAATGACCTCCAGACCTTTGCCCTCCATCATCATTTTCACCAGGTTCTTGCCGATGTCGTGAAGGTCGCCTCTGACCGTGCCAATGCACACCTTGCCCTTGGCTTCCACGCCAGCCTCCTGCATCAGGGGCTTGAGCAGCTGGGCGCCCATGTTCATGGCACGAGCGGCCACCAGTACCTCCGGCACAAATACTTCGTTGTTTTTAAACTTCTCGCCGACAACATCCATACCTGCCAGCAGACCATCGTTGAGAATCTGCTGTACAGGGATGCCCTCATCAATGGCTTGCTGCACAAGCTCCTTGACGACCTTGGCCTTGCCCTTTTGAAGATTTTCGGAAATATCCGTTAAAATGCTCATGATGATTCCTCCGTTTGATGGTGTCAGGGTTTCCAATATTCGGCGATGCACTCACGGGCAATCTGCACATACCGGCGGCCCCGCTCAAAGTCGCCGAAGATGGTGCCCACTTCTCGCTGGGCCATCTCAAACAGACAGCCGCTGGCTGCTTCGCAAACTCCCTTGAAATAGGCCCGGAGAGCTTCCTCATCCAGGGGACCGTGATTGGTGACAAATTCCGCCCGAGGCTTGCTGTAATACACCACATTGGTGCCCCGTAGATATTCGCCCACCTGCTGCTCGTTGTTAAACGGCGAAACCGACAACTTCCGCAGATTTTTCCACTTGGAGAGGTAATCGGGCCAAATGGCATCCACCCGTTCGCAGCAGCCGTAGCTCAAAAGGCCAAAGCGCTTGACCAGCCGGTCCTGATAGGGGAACACGAATTCTCCGTAGACTGCAGGGGAAACAGCGGTGGTCTCCTGGGATTCCAGGAATCCCCAACACTGGGTGGTCTTGGTCACATGATCTGAGGGAAGCTCGGAATTAAAAGCAAAGCTTTCCTGATAGACGGGGGTGGTCCCATAGGTGGGCAGCAGCAGGCCCTCGGCCTCCAAAAAGTCGTAGTATTGCTCGTAGACCGTGGTGGCCATGTCCATTGCTTCGTGTAGTTCATCGGGGTAATCGTACATGGAGAGGTAGTAATTTTCCATGCCCATCAGATGCACCAGGGGGCTGGTGAGGGGGCCGGTGAGACTGCCCATGACCTTGCGCACTGGCAGAATGTCGCCGAAAGCTTCGGTGGCAGCCTCTTCCAGAGCGGCTGTTGCCTCCCGATCCACACCGAAACCGCCGCCCGGCAGCAGATCCATGCCCTCTGCCAAATCCTCGATGATGGGATCAATGTGGAAACCCATGGCGCCCTCGCCCTTTGCTCTGGTGATCTGGGGCTGTGTGCCGAAGGGTTTCACCCATGTTTTCCATTGGATGTCAAAGGTGGGGGAGATGGGGGTGTCGTCGTCAAACAATTCCCGACCCACCAAGGTGGACAGCAGCATTGCTTCCAATTCCCGGGCCCTCTGACCGGTGCAGCGCATCCGGGGGTAGACAACTTCCCCGGGGAAGTTGGAGAACAGAAGCCGCACAGTGGGGGATTCCCGCCTGCAGTTGGCAAGGGCGTCCCACTGTTTTAGGATTTCATCGTTGCGGGGGCAGTTGGCATATTCCAGCTGTTTGTATGCCAGTTGCCGCAGTATTTCCCTGTCTTGCTCGCTGATATGTTCCATAATGCACCTCCGTGCAATACTTTTTTCGTCCGGCCCAGATCCATGGCCAGTTTTCCTTATTATAGCAACAGTTGAGAGGCAATGTCATTCTTCCAGCTTGCCAATGTATTATGAAAAATTGCTCTTTGTGTTTGACGATGCCAGAGGAACATGATATTCTTTAGAGAAGAACTTTGAATACTTGCTTTGGAGGCGGCGCCATGGACGTTGTCAGCAAAGAGATCCTTGCACCCTCAAAGGTATACTTTTACACATGCAGTGCCCTGGCCCGGGAGATTTTCTTCTACCCACTGTGTACGGGACATTTTTATTGTGATAAGGGATATGAGGTAAACCGTGGCCGATACGACAGCTTTTTGTTGATCTATACGGCGGCGGGCAAGGGATATGTGTACAACGGTTCTCAGAGGCTGGAGGTGGTGGCAGGGGAGTTTGTGCTGATGGATTGTTACCAGCCCCAGCGTTACGGCACCGATGACAACTGGGAGATTTACTGGCTGCATTTTGATGGAAAGCTTGCCCGGCAATACTGTGAGCTGTGCACTCAGAATGGTTCCATCCTCCGGCCTGATGACGGGAAGATGTGCGCGAGACAGCTACAGTCCATCTTTGAGTCTTTTGAGGAAACGGGTAGTGTCAATGAAGCGGAGGTCTCCCGACGAATCACCAATTTTCTCACAGCGTTTATGCAGCCCCAGGGGTGGGAAAAAGGCCAAAGCAAGGCAGCGGATGTGGTGGATGAGACCTTGAGTTATATCACCAATAACATGGACAAATCGTTGCCCCTTGAGGAGTTGGCCCGCAACGTTGCCATGAGTCCGTTTTATTTTTCCAGGCTTTTTAAGCGAGAAACCGGCTATTCCCCCCACGAGTACATTGTGCGGGCTCGGGTGGACAAGGCGAAATACCTGCTCAAGTTCACCTCCATGCCATTGAAGGAGATTGCACGCTGCTGCGGATTCAGCAATGAGTGTAATTTCTCCACCTCCTTTAAAAAAATCAGCGGCAGTACCCCGCGCTCTTTCCGAGAAGGTCGAGTCTGAGGTACCTTGGCGTAAAAGAGAAATCCCTCCAAGGAAAATCTTGGAGGGATTTCTGGTCCGCTGAGGAAAGAAAAGAGCGGAGGTGTTAAAACATAGCAAACAGCGATCGAAACTTTGGAAAAACAACACTAACAAACGCTCGTGAAACCGCCAAAAATGATGGCGTAAGATTTATTCTCCCAATAGTATCACAGGGAGCGTAATGACAGTGGGACGGCCTTCGGCTACTAGCTGGATGATGCCCCGATTTTGGAAGGGAAGTTCTTTTTCGGCGGAGAGTCGCACAGAAAAGCTCTTCTCTAGGCTGGTGTTGGCAGAGTAGTGCATCAAATTGATGTGCTTGGGGCCCTCTTCCAGTGTGATGCCTTCGGGCAAATAATACTGCACCTCATAATAGCGTGGTTCAGGAAGCCGATTGATCAAGGTGATCTTTAACTCTGCTTGGCCTCCTTTGGCAAGATTGACACCAGTTACGTAGTGGATTCGTGCGGTGGTGTGAATGAACTCGTAGGTGAGAGATCCATCCAGCAAATCCAACCACTCCCGGTAAGCGTCATTTGCCTGAAGCGCGGATAGGGTTACATCCTCTATGTTCGTGGGCATATCGTTTATTGAAATTTCTGTGTGGAAGGCCGCTTGGGTTTGGTAAGAAATTGCAAGGACTCTTTCGGCCAGCGAGGTACAAGTAGTCGGGATGCCTACATAAGACCCCCGATCGATGGCTACGGTGACGATGTCATCCCCGATATAGGCGGCCCAATCCTGAGGAATTGCCTTACGACCGCCGAGTATCCCAAGCAAAGCGCCAAGTGTTCCAGTGGTACAGTCGGTGTCATCACCACAGTTCACAGCGATCAGCAGAGATTTCTTAAAATCCCCTTCGCCATACAGCCAGCCAATGACAAAATAGGCAATATTGGCAGGTGCTTGGAACCACCCAAGATCGGCGCTATCATCGGTTACTTGCTGGCGGACTGTTTTCCAATCGAGACCGGACTTGTACCCGTTCACAACCATTTGGACACTCCGTGCCACTCTACAATCAGGGGGCAGGTAAGATAGGCCAATTTCAATGAGAGATTCACAGTCGCCAGTTACAAAAGCGGCGCTCTCTAAAGCGGCGGTAAAAAGTTCAGCGTAGGTTCCTTCTGAGACACCGTGATCCACACAGGCATCATAGTAAGCGTATTTGGCTGCCAAATCTGGACGACCTGGTGTGCAGCATGCCCAGATCTCTGACCGAATCCATGCGCCGTTCGAATTCTTCCACACATTTTCGTGTTCGCCGGAAAGAGGCGGCAACAGTCCGGCCCGCATGTTGGATTTACAAATTCCATACTCGTTCCATTGGGGAGGAATATAATTCAACCAATATTCTCCCAGAATTTGCTCGTTAATTCCCAGAGGGCCGTACTGTTCCAAGGCCTTCAGCCACACCAGCTGAAGATCCAGATCATCGTTGGGCAGAGGTTGTCCAGGTTTGGATGTGAATCCCTTCACATCCAAAATTTCTTTGCGGCCTTCAAAAGGTGTACCCAGAGTTCCTCCGATACTCTTGCCAATCCAACATCCATAAATCTTATCGAGCAGTTCTTCACGGTTTAAGTTCATTAGCTTGGTTCCCACCTTTCTAAATGCAGAAGACAAAAAGAACTTTCCATATAATGAAGAAATCAGCTGACCTCAGCAGGTTTCCTCCCCAAAATTGTGAAAGTTAGGCCCTTTGTCAATGTTGAATTTCTCCTACAATATCATACTCTACGCCCAAGATTTCTGCAAGCTTAGCAATGGTTTGAGCGTGGTGGCCAATTCCCAAAGCATAATGATGGGTGGGGCCGGCCATCACCCATTTTTTAATAAAGTCCTTGGTAGTGGGTTGGAAGAAGCCACGGGTGTTGGTGTTGCCCGTGGGCGGAATGGCTCCTTTTTCTGAGTACCCTTCGCCAATGACAAATTTGTACTCGCCTCGCTCGTTTTGAGTGATTCCCATAATGGTGATGGGTCCCTCTTTCAGTTTGAATTCCACAGAGGCGCCCTTGCCAGGTTTGCCGTGATACTTTTTGAGACTGCGGAGGATGGGTTTTCCATCGGCAATTTGCAGGTGATGTGGACCGTCGTGACCAACTAGGATAAAGTTTTCGTCAAAGTCAAAGGGGTGAAATTCCGCAAAACTGCCGCCGATTCCCAATCGATCCATAATGAGCATAGCGATGCAGGTTTTGATGTCATACTCTCCACACATGGGAAACCCCTCAGCAATCAGTAGAGAATTGCCAACGATCAGAGAGGACACCACATGCTGAGTGAGACTGCCAGGTTGTCCTTCGTAATAGTATGCTAGGCCGGTAAGGTGGTTTTTCTCCACAAAGTGTTCCAGAGCAGCGGCTGTTCTGGCTGCCTCCCGCAGGTCCTCTTCTGTCAGTTTTTCTGTCAGGGGGTCGGAGACTGGATTTGGCATATCAAATTCGGACTGGATAATCTGAATGTACTTTTTGGTTTCTTCTTCCGTCACTTGTTGATACTGAGAGACAATTTCATCTACTTCAATTAACGGAACGTGAATGCCAAAGGTTTTGGACAGGTTGGTGGGATCTGCGTGCATATCGTACATGGCTTCCATCACATGGCCCATCAAACCAATTCTAGCATACTTCAAGCTGTGAAGGACGTGGGCGATATGGCACCATTCTGAAATTTGCTTTTGAACGTCCGGATCGCCTTTTAAAGTGCCTAGGATTACGTCGTTAACCTTTTTCCCCATCCTGACAGCCACGCCAGTAAACTCAGGAATGGCACAAATACTATCGTTTTCCAACTGCATCCGAGTGTTGGCCTGTGAATAATCCAGAGCATTCCGGGGTTGAAGACCCACCAGAACAATGGGGAGGCCAGCATTTCGTACAATGGGGGCAAAGGTGGTGGAAGTGGCGTAGGTGACCATGTTGCAGAAAAGAATATCCAAATGGTCCTCGGCCATTTTCTTTACTGCTTGTACGGCTTTTTCACCATCGTCCACCATGCCATAGTCAATCACTTCCACGGGATTGCTCGCAACAAGATTAGCAAATGTTTGATGATAGCCCATCAGGGTATCATATAATCCGTCGAACTGCCCCCAATAGGTGTTATGGCCCACGGCGAAAATTCCCACCCGGGCTGTAAGCTCTTTTTTTCTGGTAATCATGTTTGAATTCTCCTTTTTTAACAATTGTTTATGTTCGTTTAATAGCTTGGATACGGAAACCAGGAGTTTAACTCCATGGCTGTCAGTTTGTGTCCTAGCTCAGAAGCGTGGTTTACTCCGCAAAGCAGGTCTTCCACACGGCCGTTCAATTTTAAATAGTTGGTCCATGTTTGAAACACCTCTGCTACTGCCACCTGGTGACTTGCTCCTACAAGGTGAATCATTTCATCAAGCTGTTTGATTTTTTCCATCTCACTAGGCACATAGGCTGCGGGAATGTCCAGGGTAGGGGTAAGGAGAATGACAGGGATCCCCTTCTGGCACAACTGTGAGACCATTTTATCCCACGACGATTTTACTTCGTCCAGGTCGGCATAACGGTCGTTTAAGGCATAGTCAATGGTGACAAGATCCGGTTTGTGGCAGAGGACATCACTTTCCAGCCGCTGCGCACCACGGATCGAATTTTCTCCGCCAATGCCCGTTACAATCATATTAAAGGTCGCGAAAGGAAATCGGTGATGGAGCAGTTTTTTCAATTGATGAGGATAGGCGGAAAAAGGATCAATGACATGGCCAGTGGTATAGCCACAGGTTTGGCTGTGTCCATGGATCACGATATTGATAAGCTGATTTTCCGGAAATGGTTTTTCCATTCTTTGGGTCAGGTCAGACAAGTACGACTGTTTAAAACTCAAGCAAATCTTCCCCTTTTTGGAAAATGTTTTACATGAATTATAGGAGAATGACCGGGGAAGGTTCAATGCAAAAAGCGAATATCTTCTTGTCACAAATAAAGATTTATCAAAATAAATCAGCGCGTTCTTTAAAAACTACAAGACAATATTCACTTTTTCCATTGCTGTGACAATTCCATTTTTGTACAATAAAAACGCTAGCTGAAAACATTGAACAAAAAACCCCTTGCAAAACCATTTGATTTATACGTTTCTGGTGTCTTCGGCTAAGGCGGGGTAAACAAAAAAGACTTTTGAATTTTACAAAGAGAATTCAAAAGCCGTAAACAAAGAGGGCTTGCTCTTATATAAAGGAGGAGTTAGATGTACCATCGTATTTGTTTGGAGATGAGTTTAAAACCTTACAAAAGGACGGACGATGAAACCATCAAAAGTGTTTCAGAGCATCTGTTTGAACAATGGTTGCCTTTGCTAAAATCAGCGAAGCAGGTTGCTGTACTGCTGTGGACTGCTGATGGATCAGAGATTCTGGAGTATCAAGGGAACTTGAACGGAGAACTGGAGTGGGCCAAGTATATCGGTGGTGCAAATCCTCGGATAGCTTGGGATCGTGAAAAGGATCCAGACGGGCTGGGACTTCACACTCGAAACTACTTGTATCAAGAGAACCCTCCCAAGATGACCTATGGCGATCTGCGACGCATTGTTGCGGCACTCAAAGCGGCAGGCCGTAAGGTTTTGGGAAAGGAGATTCAGGTAGGAGAAACTTTTGATCCTGGTCCTGAATTCGCTAAATCCGATTTCAAATACCACCGGCATCCAGAAATTTGCCGTGGTGTCAGCATGGGAATCAACAGCATGGTTTGTTGTTACTCTGTCTTGAATGCCGATAGCCATAGCTATGCTGGTTTTCCCGATGGAATCCCGGATAAATTGCCTTTTGGCACATTCCTGGGACGGCAGGTAAAAATATTCTGCCAAGATATGGGGTTTGATTATTTGTGGCTTTCCAACGGGTTTGGCTTTGGAAGTGAGACTTGGGGGACGACAGGGGCGATCTTTGATGGGACGACCTTTGACGAAACTCAGTTGGAGTCCACAAAAGAAAACATCTTAAAATTCTGGGAGTATTTCCGGGCAGAATGTCCGGAACTGCCCTTGGAAACTAGAGGCACCAATCTTTCTACAGCCATAGATCTGGCCACCGATGGTGTTCCCTTGAAGAGCATTTATGAGGGAAACTACGGAATTCTCCCGCCGCCCAATTCTCCTTGGGCAGCACTTGACGGAGATTTTGGCCTGGAGTTAATGGGTTATATGTCTCGTATTGCGAAAATCCCTCACAAGGATTATCTGTTTCGATACTATATCCACGATCCTTGGTGGGTGAATTCTCCCTGGTATGACCGGTATGAAGGCCAACCTCACGATATCTATATGCCCATGGCGGTGGTCCGGATAGATGAGGAGGGGGATTTGGTCTCGCCAAGTCACTTGTCGATATTATCCATTGACAATTCCTATGGAGACATGCCGGATGCTTGTGTCAATGAGCCTCTTCCCCATTTGGTGCGGGCAAAAAAAGAAAAGCCCGATGCACCCTCTCCGGTGGTGTGGGTATACCCCTTTGAAGAGTACCACCAGAGAGCGTCTCATCAGGACATTTTGGATATGTATTTTGAGGATTGGTTCATCCGAGGAGCAATCAATCGGGGCTGTCCCATTAACACTGTAATTTCTACAGATACGTTTGTAGGATTGCCGGAAAAGCAAACGAGGTTCCAATCCAGCGTACTGCTTACCCCAGTTCCCGATGGCGGTACAGAATTGGAAAAACAACTGTTGGCCTATGCTGCCGAAGGCGGAAAAATCCTCTTTTATGGAAATGTGGAAAGAGCTAGTGAAGAGCTTCGGCGTCAACTGGGAGTCACCCTCTTGGCAGAGGGAGCCAGTGGTCAGATGAGGATTGAAGCTCCTGAGCAGGATGTGATTTCTCAGGGTGTGTATAGCCGTGTTCTTAATCATCGAGAGATCACAAGTGGCGGTGCCATCCACACGGGAAAAATACCAGAAAGCAATGTAGTGGTGTTGGCATCTGCTGGGGAATATATCCTTGGAACAGTCAATGGAAATATAGCCTGGGTGCGAGGCACTTGTTCCTCCCATTTTCAACAGGGTCAGCACATTTTGCAGCCTGACGATGCGGGAGAATTTTATCCAGCAGAGGTGCTTTTGCGCTGTGCTTTGGGCCACCTGGGTTATCAGATCCAATTTTCCATAATGGAACCCAATGAAAAAACACCGGTTTTCACAGTACACCGCCATGATCACGGTTACTTTTTCTCATCCTATTCAAAGGATTGCACCTCGGAGCTTCAACTGAAATTTCCCTTGGGCGCACCTTTGCTCATAGGGTATGAGACCATTTTGCATGACGGGTTCTCCACATACCGTTTGCCTAGAGCAGAGCACCGAGAGTGCCGAGTGTTTGTGGAGCAGAAGAGCGGAAAGGTCTCCTGTAAAGAGATTCCGCCAATCAGTTATCAGATCCGGCGCAGGATCGAGGTGGAAGGACTGCAGGAGGCTGTGGTGCGATTCTTCCCAGAGGATTACTGCGGAGAGGACATCCAAGTGCTTCTCAACTCTTCCTATCCCTATTTTGTGGGAGATTCTTTGGAGGGTCAGTGGAAACAAGAGGGAGGACATCGCTATTACGAGATGCGTAATGTGACCGGAAAGCTGACCCTTTCCATGCCCTCTAGACACGAACTGGTTAAACACGGCGATAATCGCTAGGAGAACGGCCGGTAAATTTTCGAAAAGTGCGGGAGAAGTGAGTTGCATCGGAAAAACCTACCTCAATCGCAATCTCATGGATTTTCTTGTCAGTGGTTTCCAGCAAGCCAATAGCCTTGTTGATTCGGATATCAATGAGATATTGGTGCAGGGAACGTCCAGTGTATTTGGTAATCAGGTTGTTGATGTAATTGGGGTGGTAGTTAAAGACATCCCCGATCACGGAATTTTTTAACGGACAGTTGTAGTGATCGTGAATATACTGAATGATCTCGTTGACAGTTTCCCGTTGGGCGTTGGTATCATGCTCATTAAACTGTGTCAGACGACGGACAATGACTACTAGAATCTGATACATTTTTGCGGACAAGAAGCTTGAGAAGAAATTGATCTGTTCGTTAAACTCCCGTTCCATTTCTAAAAAATCATTTTCTAGGGAATGGATATTTTCGATAATCTGTGGGGTATTTAAAGATTCAACATCGGAAAAGCGGGTGTTTCCCAAAATTTTAGCAGGTTGAAAAAAATCTGGATTTTCAGGTGGGATCGGAACGGTTTTATCTGAGTGGTCGTTGAAGTAATCAAAGTTGATTGCGATCATTTGAGATTGGGGACTTGCTTCGCCTGTATCTAGGCGATACTTGGTTCCCGGAGGGAGCAGCAACAAGCTTCCCCGCTCTAAAATGTAGATGTTATCTTCCAGTTCTACCTTGGATCTCCCGCTGATTCCATAAAAGAGGCGGCATTCGTACCCGCAGACCCAGCCCTGGAGAATCTCCGCTGGCACGCAGACAGAGTGGATATATCTTACAAAGGGAGAGATTTTTGTAAATGTGACGTTTGTCATGAGATGTTTTCCTTTTCAGAAATGTTAAATTACACGTTTTTGTTAAGGGGAAATAGAAACAAAAATCACTTGCGGGATATGTGGAGTGCCACAGCTTTAACAGTGTATAAAAAGGAGGAAACAGTATGCAAAATGTGAAAAAGCCTTCGTCTTCTTTCGGAAGATTCAGAAAAGCGCTTCGACATTGGCAGCTTTATGTTATGACCCTGCCCGCAGTTGTCTACATTTTTCTATTTGCCTATAAACCCATGTATGGCGTGATTATCGCCTTCAAGGATTATAGTTTACGGAAGGGTATTTTGGGTAGTGAATGGGTTGGCTTTGACAATTTTGAGCGTTTTTTCAATTCCTATTGGTTTCCCATTATTTTGAAAAACACCATTACGATCAGTGTGTTGAGTCTTATTCTCAGCTTTCCTATTCCCATTATTCTAGCACTGATGGTAAATGAAATCAAGAAAGAGCGAGTTAAGCGGCTGTTTCAAACTGTTTCTTATGCGCCCTATTTCATCTCTACGGTGGTTATCTGTGGCATGATTACCATGTTCTTGAATCCCAGTACAGGTATCATCAATACGTTTATTCAGGCGCTGGGCTTTGAGCCGGTCTATTTTATGCAGGACTCCGGAATGTTCAAATGGGTGTATGTCATCAGCGGAATCTGGCAAGGTTCGGGATGGGGAGCCATTATCTACTTTGCGGCGTTGTCCGGTGTGGATCAGTCTTTGTTGGAGGCTGCGGAGATCGATGGTGCGGGTCGTTTTCAGAGAATTATTTACATCAATTTTCCTGTGTTGGTTCCCACAATCATTATCCTGTTTATCCTCAACTGCGGTTCCCTGTTAAACGTGGGATATGAAAAGGTGTATTTGCTGCAAAATACCACGAATTTGACAGGTTCCGAGGTGATTTCCACCTATGTGTATAAGATGGGATTGGAAAACCAGGACTTCTCATTTTCCACTGCTGCTGGGTTGTTTAACTCGGTAATCAACTCCATCATTTTAATTGTTGCCAACATGATTTCTCGCAGGTTCAGTGAAGTGAGTCTGTGGTAAAGGAGGGAAAATAGGTGAGTACTAGAGTGAAAAAACGGCACGTGAAAATGAGTGCAGGGGACAGAGCATTTGTCATTATCAATTCCACATTGCTAATTTTTCTGTTTGTTATCATGCTCTATCCCATGATTTTTGTATTGAGTGCCTCGATCAGCGATCCCACCATGGTTTCAGGAGGCAAAATGGTTCTGTGGCCTGTTGGAATTAACTTTGATGGCTTTAAAAAGCTTCAAGACTACGGGGAAATATGGTTGGGTTATGCCAATACCATCTTTTACACTGTGGTAGGTACCATACTCAATCTAGCGGTAACCATTCCCTGTGCCTATGCTCTTTCTAGAAAAGACTTGGCAGGTCGCAACATCATCATGACCTATTTTATCATCACAATGTATTTCAGCGGCGGTATGATTCCCGCTTACCTCAATATGCGGGATCTGGGGTTGGTGAACACCCGGTGGGTGCTGTTGATCACAGGTTTGGTCTCGGTGTACAACCTGATTGTCAGCCGGACCTTCTTCTCCAGCACCATTCCCTGGGAGCTTCATGAAGCAGCCACTTTGGATGGTTGCAGCGACTTCCGAATGTTTACTCAGATTGTGCTGCCCCTGTCAAAACCAATTATGGTTGTGTTGATGCTCTATTATGGAGTAGGCCATTGGAACACATACTTTGACGCTATGATCTACCTCCGAGACCGGGAACTGTTTCCTTTGCAGCTGTTCCTTCGGGAAATTCTCATTCAAAGCCAGATGGTGGACAGTGCCCTGTCCTCTGCAGTGGACGCATCGGAAACAGCTGCGTTGCTGCGGCAACAGGATGCTGCGAACCAGTTAAAATATGTTTTGATTGTGGTTTCAACGCTGCCCATGTTGATCATATATCCATGGTTGCAGAAGTATTTCGCGAAAGGAGTGATGATCGGTTCCATTAAAGGCTAAGTAATCCAAAATAAAAATAATACGGTAAAAATGATTTAGGAGGAAACATTCATGAAAAAGCATTCGAAAATCGCAAAGTTGTTTGCGATGATTCTGGCTGTCGGAGTGCTGGTTTCCGGCTGCGGTCAGGCAACAGATACCTCTAGTGAAGATCAGAGCGGTGCCTCGGCGTCAACAAGCTCCGAAACCGAAAATAGCGTTGCCAGTGGTACGGACGAGGGAGAGACAAGCGAGACTGCCGTAGGGGACTATCCCATTTGTGATGAGGTTATCACTGTTGCAGTCACAGGTTCTCAGGGTTCCACTCCTGATTGGAACGCCACCTTGCAGGTGGAAGAGATTGAAAAGCGTCTGGGAATCAAGTTGGATTGTCAGCCCTTCTCTGACGATGCGTGGCAGACGCAGCTGACTCTGATGATGGCTTCGGATGAGTTGCCCGACCTGATTATCAACGCAAATGACACCATGGTAAACTTTGCAGAATATGGTTCGGATGGATATCTCCTTCCCATTAACGAGTACATGGAGTATGCTCCCAACTTGGAGGCTACCATGGAGGAGAGCCCTGACTATGCAGCAGCCATTACAAGCCCCGATGGAAATATCTACGCTTTGGCCACCTACAACAATAATAAGTTGGCTCGGGTGAGTCGCAGCTTTATCAACAAAACATGGCTGGATAATGTAGGCATGGATGTGCCCACCACTGTGGATGAGTTGTATGATGCGCTGGTTGCCTTCCGGGACGAGGATGCCAATGGCAACGGTGATCCTGACGATGAGATTCCCTTCAGTACGTCTTTTGCTGTGGGTGCTGCCAACGGAACTTATGCCGAACAGACCCTGTTAAGCGCTTTTGGTATTGTCTCTAACAAGGCTACCTATGTGCTGCAAGATGTGGACGGTCAGGTTCAGCTGATGGACATTAGTGAGAATTATAAGGAATACCTGCGTTATATGAACAAGCTGTATTCCGAAGGTCTGATGGATTCTGAATCCTTTATCCAGACCGGCGAAGAATTCCGTGCAAAGGCTGCTGAAGACCGAGTGGGCTTCTTCGGTGACGCAGCTCCCTTCGTGGCTGCAAGTAAGGATATTTCCTACGACTCTAACTTTGCTTGGGTGGGAGGTTTGACCTCCTCTGTCAGCGAGGACAGAAATGTGGTACTGGATCCCCCTGCTGGTTCCAATGCCGTTTGCGCTATCAGTGCCACCACTGAGTATCCTGTGGAGCTGGTGCGGTTGCTGGACTACTTCTATACCGATGAAGGCACCTTGGCAGGCGCACGCGGATTTGAAGGCATTACCTGGGAGTGGGAAGAGGTTCCCGGTGTTCCGGATGCAGAGGTTGCAACTGTGATCACAGTGGACGAGTACCCTTCTGCAGAGGAATTCCGCTACAAGAAAGGCGTTATCAACAATGGTTTCCAGATTGTATCGCCCTACTACGGCACCCAGTATCCTGTGATTATTGATGCCGATGATGAAACTCTGGCTGGTCCGTTGCTGGAAGAATATGGCTGGGCTGCTTTGATCGAGATGGGAACAAGGGAAGATGGAATTACCTTGGTGGATTCTTTCCCCAACCTGGTTTACACCACTGACGAGAGCAACGAGCGGGCTACTCTGTACAACGACATCAGTCTGTACCTGGCTAATGCTAAGGCACAGTTCATCACTGGAGAGATGGACATTGATGCGGATTGGGAAACCCATGTAAACACTTTGAATCAAATGGGTCTGGAGAGAATTCTCGAAATCGAGCAGACTGCCTTTGATCGTATGAATTCCTAAAGGATGGGCAACTAGCTTCAAGGAATTCAGAAATTGACATTTGAAAAGAGCCTGTTCCAAGTGCATTGTCAGATTGGACAGGCTCTTTTTTTCTAAAAATTTAAAACTAAACCGTAAGAGGGGAAAAATTAATGAATACCATAAAGCCTCCCAAGGGGTGCAAAAGCTATATAGATGTGACAAAGCCTCCGTATTCAGCGGATAATACCGGTAAAGTGGACTGCACGGAGGTCATCAACAGGGTCATCCGAGACTTTTACCAAGGTTATTTGGACGCTTTTCAGCAGACGGTGGAAAAGCTGTCTGCTCAAGAGGATCCGGATGCGCTGATTACATTTGAGATTCGAAAAATACAGGGGAGAAAAAATGTGGTGTTTCCCGAACACCTTCCTCAACCCATGGTGCTATATTTCCCAAAGGGAGAATACCTGGTAAGTGACACCATCTCCTACTATTTTGAAGAATTCCGCAACATACTCGGAGATAACCGAAATCTGGAAATGAATGGAATGTTGCGCTTCTGTGGAGAGGATATGCAAAGTACTATTATCCGACTGCAGGATCATTGCCCTGGATTTGGTTTGGGAGCGGATAAACCTGTGATCAGTTTTATGCAGGGTCGGGCATCCAACATTGCCCAAAGCAATTTTCTGGAAAACCTCACAATCAGTGTGGGAAAAGGGAATCCCGGAGCCACCGGGCTACTCTATTTTGCCAACAATAACGGAGCTGTGAGGAATGTGATCATCCGCTCTGAGGATCCTGATGGTTTCGGCAATACGGGGCTTGCCATCCTCCATGACAAGGTGTCCGCCGGCTATGTCAAAAATGTGACGGTAGAAGGGTTTCAATATGGCATCAAGGTCATGCCCCAAACACATTTTGTCACATTTGAGCATATCACTCTCAAAAATCAGAGGAGGGCGGGATTCTATATTGGAAACACGGTTGTGTCAATCCGGGATTTGAAAAGTGAGAATCAGGTAACTGCAGTGTGGATCCATGGAGTGACTGCTTTTGTTTCGTTGACGGATGCACAATTGAGAGGAGGGTGTTTTACCGAACCTGCTATTCGCTACGAATTTGGACAGTGTCTGCTGCGGAATATCCGATCTTGGGGTTACGAGTATACACTCACTCCTCGGGTGACTTTTGGCTCCTATAAAGGTGCAGAGTTTAAAGATTATATTCAGGAGTATAGCTCCCACGGTCCGGTCAGTTCTTCTGATTGCCCAGAAATGAGAACACTTAATCTGCCAGTGGAGGAAACCCCGGAGGTGGAATGGCCCGATCTGGAGGAGTGGGCATGTGTGAACGATTTTGGCGCGGTAGGAGACGGTGTCACGGATGATACAGATGCTGTGCAGCGAGCGATGGAAAGCGGAAAGACCGCCGTTTGGTTCCAGCCGGGACGCTATTTGCTGAATGGAAAAGTACACATACCTGCCACAGTGAATCGGCTCAATTTTATGTTTTGCGATCTGGTTTCCGGCAGTACAATTCGAAAGCAGGATCAGTGTGGGGTTTTCATAGTTGACCAGGAAAACCATACTCCCCTTGTCATTGAAGATTTGATGGCGTGGGAGGATTTTCAGGGTCACATGGTTTTGGTGGAGCATGCCTCCCGAAGGACATTGATACTCAGTGATATTCACTGCCAGGGAGCAGCGGTGTACTTTAACACTGTGGAAGGTGGAAAGGTTTTTATCGAAAATGTGTGTTGTACGGTTGGCGGTGTCCCGGGGGCTGGAGCCAGGAAAGAAAAATTGAAATTTGAGGATCGATTTGACTATTCTCGGGAAACCCCCTGCTTTGACTTCAAAGGTCAGCACGTGTATTGTCGATTGATTAACCCAGAGCGTTCTCTCTACGAGATTGTCAACGATGGTGGTCTGTTGTGGGTTTTGGGATTTAAAACCGAGGAGGAAGGTACCGCGTTCACCACAAAAAATGGTGGCAAAACAGAAGTGCTAGGTGGCTCTCACTGTTGCGGCCTGGGAAAACAGGTGCCGTTACTTGTCAATGAAAATTCACAGGTTTCCGTGTTTTCCTCAACTTGTATGTATGGCCCCAGCAGTGGATTTCCCTTGGCGGTTCGGGAGGTGCGAGACGATCGGGTCATCTGCTTAGAAGATCGTGAATTTCCCCGACGTTTTTTGGATTCCTATGTTTTCCCTCCCTATCTGGGTGATTGCAGAATTCAAACCAGTAGTGAGGGCGAAAAGCAATGAGATATGTGATCGGAATGGATATTGGCGGCACCCATATTCGAGTGGGTGCTGTCGGGGAAGACGGTGAGTTGCGAGGATTTCGAAAAGTACTGCAAAAGGACCTTCTAGGGGAGAATCCCGCGGAAAGTTGTGTGAAGCTTGTCAGAGAGGTTGCTGCAGAACAACTTGACAAGGGTGGGCCCTCTGCCTTGGTAGTCGGATTTCCAGCAGTGCTGGACAAGGGGCGAAAGATCGTCTGGAATGCGCCAAATCTGGAAGGTTTGGATGGGAAGGACACCTACAGGACTTTTGTGGAGGCATTTTCCTTTCCTGTGTACTTTGAAAAAGATGTCAATTTGCTTTTTGAGTATGACCAGGAACGCTATGAATTGCCAAAGCAGGATGTGACCATTGGATGCTACATTGGCACGGGTATTGGCAACGTGATTGCAGTCGATGGACAAATTTTATCAGGAGCTTCTGGCGCGGCAGGGGAACTGGGTCACATGCCTGTATTTGGTGAGACAGAGCTGTGCTCGTGTGGAAATGTCGGATGTGTTGAACCGAAGGCTGGAGGAAAATATATAGTACAACTGTGTCACCATCATTTTCCACAGACATTGCTGTCCAATTTGTTTGTAGAGCATGGAAGTGATCCTGAAGTAGAACAGTATCTGGAATATGTGGCCTGCGTTGTAGCAACAGAAGTCAATATATTGGATCCGGGAGTGGTCGTGCTGGGGGGCGGGGTAATCTCTATGCCGTGTTTTCCCAGAGAAAAATTCTTGAAATTGATTCAAAACCATGTGCGCAAGCCCTTTCCACATAATAATGTGACCTATCTGTTTTCAGAAGACCATGGAGAAAACGGTGTGAGGGGTGCGGGAATTTATGGCTTCAAAAAGGTGAAAGGAGCATGTGTGTGAAAAAGCTATTATGCCCTTCCATGATGTGTGGGGATTTTTCAAATTTAAAGGCAGAAGTAATGGCTTTGGATCAAGCAGGGGCTGATATTCTTCATCTTGATATCATGGATGGTCTATTTGTCCCGAATTTAGGAATGGGTTTGCAGGACGTAAAAGTGATCGTGCAAAATTTCTCACGCATGGTAGATTCTCATTTGATGATCCAAAATCCATCTGCCTATGTGGAACTATTTGCATCCTTGGGAGTAGACATTCTCTATATTCACCCGGAGGTGGATTTGCATCCTACCAGGACGTTGCAGAAGATTCTGGATTGCGGAGCTATTCCTGGGATAGCCATCAGTCCTGGAACTTCCTATGAACTGATAGAGCCATTACTTTACTTAGCGGAATATGTGTTGGTGATGACTGTGAATCCTGGGTTTGCTGGACAGCGTTATTTGGAGTTTGTGGATCCCAAGATCGAAAAGCTAGTTAGCCAAAAGGAGACGTATGGCTATCGGGTGATAGTTGATGGGGCATGTTCACCAGAACGCATTGAACGACTTAGTCAAAGGGGAGTGGATGGGTTTGTCCTGGGGACCTCTGCCTTATTTGGTAAACAGAGGCCCTACGGAGAAATCATGGATGAATTGAGGTTGCTGTGAAGCTCATAGTCTGAAAAGAGGTAGAAAACGATGAAGATTGCAATAGGGAATGACCATGTTGCGGTGGATTTAAAAAGAGAGCTTTCCCAATATTTACAAACTATGGGATATGAGGTGGTAAATCTAGGAACAGATTCCTATCAGCGGTGTGACTATCCAGTGTATGGGGAAAAGGTAGGTCGTTATGTAGCCCAAGGTAAAGCGGATTTAGGGATTGTTCTTTGCGGAACAGGGGTAGGGATTTCACTTGCTGCCAATCGTGTGCCCGGCATTCGGGCAGTAGTGTGCAGTGAACCTTATTCGGCAAAATTATCGCGGGAGCATAACAATACCAATATTTTGGCAATGGGTGCGAGAGTGGTTGGGGTGGATCTGGCAAAGATGATCGTCAACAGTTGGCTAAATGCCACGTTTGAAGGAGGCCGTCATTTGAAAAGAGTGGAAATGTTGGATCATATTTCTTGATGATTTCAAATAGCGTCTGCCTGTGGTGTTGGCTGTAATACTGTTTTTGTCAGCTTTGTACTCCTTTGTTTGAACTATACGCCTCAATTGCCCAATGTTGTGTGTCCGAAATTTGAAGCCATTTTTTGCAAACTAGAAATCCCTCCAAGGAAAACCTTGGAGGGATTTTTGGTCCGCCCGATTGGAGCTTCTACTCTTTTGGAAAATCCAGAAAAACTAGCTGCCCGACCAGAGGCCCCGCTCTGGAGTCAGAGTCACTGCACAGCAGTTTGTTCGCCTCATATCCGACTGACTAGGATAGACCCCTGTGGATTTCAAATGTTTTAATGAGTGCCCTCCACCACCTGAATATTCCGGCGCTCCAGTTCCTCCCAAAGGGTGGCAATGGTAGGGCATAGCTGGTGATCCGGTTGCTCTGTGCGGGCACAGATCCCCACATGGACCACGTTCACCTCTAGGGAGACCAGACGGTCAAGTTTTTCCCTCATCCCTGCATCCTCCAGAGGAGAAGTACCACAGCCATTGCAGTGGAGAAAGGCACTCAGCTGGACTTCTTCTCCCTGATAGCGAGCAAATCCTCGGGAGCGTTGATTCCATGCGGACAGGCAAGCAGCTCCGGTGCAGACCTGGCAGGCTTTTAGACAGGTCAAAATGGCAATTCTTTTCATGGGGTCAACTCCTTTAAGTAGCCAGGCTGGTAGAAGATGCGCAGAAGTCCTGCGCTGTCCCGGGAAACCTGAGCTTCCACCTCATAGACCTCTCGGATAAACGTGGGGGTCAACAGTTGCTGGGGCGACCCGCTCCCCACCACCCGGCCCTCTTTCAGAGCAACCAGGGTATCGCAGTAAAGGGCTGCAATGTTTAGATCGTGGACCGCTGTAATCACAGTCCTCCCCAAGTCCCGCACCAGGTCCATCATTTGAAGCTGATATTTGATGTCTAGGTGGTTGGTGGGTTCATCCAGAATGAGGCAGGGGGTCTGCTGCGCCAGGGCTCTAGCTAAAATCACCCGTTGCTGTTCCCCTCCGGAAAGGGAGGAGAAACTTCGCTTTTCAAAGCCCGCCATACCCACTTTGGCAAGGCTCTCTGCCACAATACGGTAGTCTTGGGCATTGTCCCGCTCCATGGAACGCTTATGTGGACTGCGCCCCATCAGCACCACGTCTTCCACCATGAAATCAAAGTTATAGTAGTTGTGTTGAGCCACGACAGCGATCTTTTGGGCTGACTGGCGGATAGTATGCTCTTGAAGGGGGCGTCCATCCAGAAAGACGGCGCCCTTTGTGGGTTTCAGTACTCGGTAGATACAACGGAGCAAAGTGGACTTCCCACTGCCATTGGGGCCAATGATGCCCACCATCCGGTTGGAGGGAACCTCCAGATCCACGTCGTCTAGGATCAGCGATCCACCTAGCAGCGCCTCCAGTTTCTTCACTGTGATCTCCATTAGCTGCCTCCAAATCCATAGCGCTTGCGCGCCATTAGGTAGATAAACACCGGCGCTCCCAGCATGGAAGTGAGAATCCCGATGGGGATTTCGTTCCCGGGGAGGACCGTGCGGCAAAGCACGTCCGCCCACACCAGGAACAGAGCCCCCGCCAGGGCGGACACAGGGATCATCTTGCGGTGATCCGTCCCCAGGAGGATGCGCACCACGTGGGGAATCACCAGTCCCACAAATCCAATGACCCCGGCGGAGTACACGGCAAATCCCACCATCAAAGAACTGATGATTAAGTACAGGATGCGATAGCCATGAAGATCGGTTCCCAGGGTGATGGCTGCATCATCGCCCAGGAGCATCAGATTCATGGTGCGGGACTGGGTGAGAAAAAACACCGTGCCTCCCAGGGCTACCAACAGCATAACCCCATTGTTGGACCAGTTGGCAGCGGACAGACTGCCCATGGTCCAGCGCATCACCTCTGTGGCGGCGTGGTCGACGTTGTTCAAGTAGATCAAAAAACTTGAGAACGCCCCACATACGGCGGACAGTGCTGAGCCAGCCAGCAGCAGTTTTACCGAGTTGGCCCGGCCGCCCACATTGGCCAGGGTGATGACTGCAAAAGAGACGCCCAACGCTCCCAGAAAAGCTGCCACGCCTACATAGTTGCCTCCCAAAGCCGAGCCCATCCCCAGCAGTACCGCCAGGGTGACTCCCAGGTTTGCGCCGGAGGAGATTCCCAGGATATAGGGGTCTGCCAGGGGATTTTTTACAACGGCCTGCATGGCAACACCACACAGGGAAAGACAAGTGCCCACTGCGGCTGCCAGAACGAGCCTCGGCAGCCGGATATACCAAACCACATCGTGGAGGGCAGTGCCGGTGGTCCACTCTTCCGGGATGGGCTGGCCCAGCACCAGATGAGCCAGCTCCCAGCGAATCACCGTGTACACGTCACCTACCTGTAAGGGGGTGGTGCCGAAGGTGACGGCAGCAAGCAGCGAAAGAGGCAGAGCCAAAAGCAGCAGGAGGAGAGCGACAGAGAAGGCCGTCCAGCCTTGGAACAATCCTGGGGCGGAAGAGTTCTGCTTACTAAATAGATTCTTCATGGCTTTGTCAGGATAGCTCCAAATCAGGGTACATTCCATTGGCGATGGTCTTGATGCCATCCATGGTGCGGGGCCCAGCGGCGTACACATCACCCAGCATCACCAGATAGAGCCTATCGTTTTGAATGGCAGACAGGCTGGCCAGGGAAGGGTCATCCCGGAGGACTGCCAGCTGTTCTTCCATCACCGTTTCCGGGTCATCCCCGGCGTAGGCCATGTAAACGACGAAGATCACATCGGGGTCATAGCCAACCAATTCTTCCTTGCCCATTTCGTTGCCCTCCGGTTTGACCAGGGTGCCTCCCAGTTGGACAACCATGTCTCCAGCCAGAGAGTTGGCGGCGTAATTGCTGATGCTGCCGCCCAGGGGTTCTAATACAGCTACGCTTACGGGATCCTGGCCCTGTGCCGCTGACAAGGTATTTTCCACACTTGCCTTCATTTCGTCCACCAAGGCCTGGGCTCTGTCCTCTACGTCAAAAATCTTCCCCAGGTTCAGAATGTCCGTGTATTCGTTCTCCAGGGTGCGGGGATGACCGCCAGCTCTGGTGTTGGAGTTGATGTAAGTTGCCACACCCTTTTCGTTCCAAGCGGCCACGTCTCCCAACTGCTTTTCGCTGAACAGCGAACCCCAAGAGAGGATCATATCAGGCTCCAAAAGCGTGACCGTCTCTTTGTCCGGCGCGAAAACGTCCTCTTGGTAGTTCATTTTCTCGAAGCCGTCCTTCCACTGGTCCTTGACCTCATTGTCCAGACCGTAGGAGGCAATTACATGATCTTCTAGACCAAGGGCAATCATGATCTCGATGGAGCCCTGGTACACAGCCACCACCTTTTCAGGGGCTTTTTCATAGGTGTATTCCACCTCGTTGCCGGCATAGTCATAGTTGGTGATGGTGACGGGATAGTGGCTATCCGCGTCCTCGGATGTGGTGGATTCCTTGACAGTTTCGCTGCTTTGGACTTGGCTTTCCGGCTGGCTGGCGGGAGAGTTGCTGCAGCCTGCGGTGGAGAGGAGCAGCAAGAAAGCCAATAGGGGGGCGATCAGGCATGATTTCAGTTTCATTAAAAATCCCTCACTTCATTGATTTTGTGAACCAAGAGAGCCACCGCAAAAAAGAAGCGGGCTTTTCCCAGTTTCAAACTCACGAAAAAGGAAAAAGCCCGCACAAAAACAAAGCACATCCAAAACACGGTGTACATCAGTTTTACCGCGCAAACGTTTCGTCCGTCCGCTGCGCGGGCCCTGCCCCAAGGCCAATGGTGGTTCTTCCAGCAGCCCGGGCAGTATTCAAACAACAAGGCAGGTCTTCCGGCTCTGGCGTCCACGCTTGAGGTCTTACCTTCCCATGCTGTGTGCACAGTGGCATTGATGAACCTCAAACTCCTCCATTACGGCGGCGGTCCCGCGCAGGTTTCACACCTGCTTCCCTATTCTCCCGGCCAGCAAAGAGCCCCGGGCACCTTGTGTCGCTTTGTTGTCCCTAAAGATACCACACTTTTTTTGCTTTGACAAGTATCCTGAACATTCTATTTTATTCCGATGGATTTCCCGGTACCCCCACAGGTATCCCGCCCTTGCTTCGGTTGGATGCCAGTTTCTTCTTTGCCCAATTCTTACTTTTGGTATTTGGGATTGTCGGCGTAGACTGGCTTGCCTTCTGAATAAATACCGGGGCGGCGCATTTGACCAAAGCCTGTCACGGCCTCGCGGCTTCCGTCTACTGCGGGGTCCGCGTAGGTGTGGTACCATTTTTGCAGTTGGTCCAAAAGCCTTTCCTGGATTTCAGCATAGTGCGGATTCCCGGCCAAGTTTTCTGTTTCTCCGGGATCGTTGGCTAAGTGGTAGAGCTCCTGGGGGCCATAGGGATAACGGTGGATGTATTTCCACTCTCTGTTTCGGATCATGCGGCTGTTGCCGTATTCATCCAGGATGACAACGTGATTATCGGTATCCTCACCGCCTAAAAGCACCGGTGCAAAGCTGCGCCCTGGCAGACCTTCAGGCAGGGGAGAGTCCAACTCGAGCAGCTCATGGAGGGTCTGGATGATGTCGTAATGGCTGCACATGCTGGGGGTCACCCGGTTGGCGGAAATGTGGCCCGGCCATCGGACAATAAAGGGTACTTTAACGGCTGTATCAAACAGATTGAAGGGGAACGTGCCATTGCCCTTGCCCCAAATACCATGGTGTCCCATATTCATGCCGTTGTCCGCCGTGAAGATGACCAGGGTGTTCTCTGCCAAGCCCAGTTCTTCCAGTCTGTCCAACAGCCTGCCCACACCGGCATCCATAGCGCTGACAGCTGCGTAATAGCCCCGCAGCAGCCGTTTGCGCTCCTCTCCGGTTCCCGTGGGTGCGGTGGGGATTTGATTGGGATGGATGGGCTCATCCGGCGTGGCGGTAAATTGACAGTCACGATAGAGGTCCATATATTCAGCTGGGTGCTGGTCTTCATCCCAAGGGTCGTGGGGTGCGGTGTAATGGACACTCAGGTAGAAGGGTGACTCCTCTTTGGCAAACCCGTCCAGATATTCTAGGGCGTGTTCGGTAATCAGGTCGGTAATGTACCTGGTCTCAAAATGCAGCTGGCCATCCTCGATCACATCGGCCTGCATGTACAAGCATCCGCCTCGTCCAATGGTGTACCAGTGGGTAAATCCGTGCTGGGGGCACATGCTGTCGCCCAAATGCCATTTTCCTGCCAGGGCACAGTGGTATCCCTGCTGGGCCAGAAGATCCGGGTAGGTGGTCATCCCTTGCAGATACTGGATGGGCACATCTTCGCTGGCAAAATAGGGGTGGTCCTTGTGTTCGCCTAAGGCGTTTTTGTCAAGACTGCCGCTACGGATCCAATCGTGGACCCCATGCTGGGAGGGGATGCGTCCGGTCAGGATAGAAGCCCGGGCGGGGCTGCATACGGGTGATGCGCAGAAGAAGTTTTCAAACCGGGTGCCCTGCTCTGCCAGCCGGTCCAGATTAGGGGTTTGAATATCGCTGTTGCCTGCACATCTCATGGCCCAAGCGCCTTGGTCGTCGGTGAGAATAAAGAGAAGATTTGGCTGTTTGCTCATAGGGGATATCCTCGCTTTCCAAAAAAGAGGCTGACAACACCCGAACGGATGCTGCCAGCCGTGGAATTTCATCTTGCGGTACGGCTGTTACTAGCCGGCCTATACAGAAGGAAGTTTATTTGCTGGATTGGAAGGTGGTCAGCTGGTTGTTGACCTCTTCAATCAGAGTTTCTGCGCCGTTGGCATTCAGAGCTTCCAAGAATTTGGGAATGTACTCAGCGGGATCGACCGATCCGGTCTCCAGGCTGGGAGCGTACTCGGAGATCACGTTGGTGAGGGCTGCTACCTGGGTCTCAACGGGCACGGCGTCAAAGGTGAAGCCATTGTTGGGAGAGATGATGGCGGAATCGTTGTACTCTTGGAACAGTTCCTCGATGTTGTCGGGGTAGCTGATGTCCCACTTCTGGTTGAAGGGAGTGCCGAACTGCCAGCCGTAAGTGTAGTCGTAGCCGTTCTCGGTCAAAGTGCCGCCCATGGTCTTGTCCACCTGGGTGTCGCCCACAGCTGTGTAGTGCTTGCCTTCAATGCCGTGGCGGATCAGGGTGCCCACATATTCATCGGTGTTCAGCAGGTTGATGAATTCCAGTGCCTTTTCGGGATGCTCACTGGCGGAAGAGACAGCCAGCAGGCCGCCCATGGCGCTGCGGGTTTCGAACAGGGGGTTCATCAGGGGCACAAACTCTACGCCGTGGCCGCTGGAAGCAGTCATGGATTCCGCGGTGCCGGGAGCGTACTGGATGAAATAGGAGAACAGAGCGCCATTGTTGAAATCATTGTCGCGGTTAGCGGTGTCGCTGTCGTAGTTCACAGGGTCGCCGCCCAGATAACCTGCCTGGTTCCAGCCGCGCACGGTATTGCAGTAGTTCATGTATTCTTCGCTGGCGTACTGGTTGAAGACGGTCTGATCCGCCATATCGCTGAAGTTCTTGAATTCAGGGACAGCGCCCACAGCGGGAAGCTGGGGATTGCCGGTCAGGGACTCAAAGGGAACGGACAGGGACCAGCCGTTGGTCAAACCGGACACGCCCACCACGTCCTTGCCTTCTGCTTTGGACTTCTCCGCCACTGTTTCCAAAACGGCGGTGTAATCTTCCAAAGTCTTGACCGTGCTCATGTCGATGCCGTAAGCCTTGGCCATATCGCTGTTATAGACGATACCGCCCTGCCAGCCCATCTCTTTGTAGGAAGGCACGCCATAAATGGAGCCGTTGACTTTCACAGCGTCCCACACAGCTTCGGGGATGAACTCATAGGTCTCTTTGGCGTTTTCAGGAAGCATCTCGGTGATGTCCATGAAAGCGTCCTTGCCCACAAATTGCAGGTAGTCCGTGGTCCAGTTGGAGGTGAAGCAAATGTCAAAGTATTCGCCTGCGTTGATCAGGTTAGGCATTTTCTCTTTGTAATCGGGGTTGGCGATGACCTTGTAGTCGATCTCCACATTGATCTTATCCCGAGTGTACTCGTTGAGCGCAGCGATGACTTCCTCCGTATCCGCCGCCACGGGGTTGATGGACATGTACCAGGTCAAGGTGGTGAGTTCCTGGTTGGCGTCAGCAGAACTGCTGGTGGAAGTGTTGCTGGTGGTAGAATTGGTGCCGCTGGTTCCACTGCTGGAATTGTTGCCGCCGCTGCATCCGGTCAGCAGGCTGACCGCCATGGCGGTAGAGAGAGCCAGGGCGCCTAAGCGCATGGAAAGTTTTTTCATGGTTGGTTTCCTCCTTAATTTTGGTCGATGTATCTATAGATCCCCAAATGAGGGGAATGGTTCCTTGATTAACCTTTTACGCCGCCCACGGTCAAGCCCTTGACGAAGTATTTCTGGAAGAAGGGATAGGCCAGCAGAATGGGCAGCACTACCAGTACGGTCAAAGCCATGCGGCCGCTGTCGGTGGGAGCGTTGGCGGCCATTTCCGCGTATTCCAAAGCGTTGGCCGAGGATTGCTTCATGAATTCCAGACTGTTCTGCATGCTCCACAACAGTGTCTGTACCGGGTATTTCTTTTGGTCGACGATGTAGAGCATTCCCAAGAACCAGTCGTTCCAATAGGCGATGGTGGTAAACATGCCGATGGTGGCAAGGCCGGGTTTGGATAGGGGCAGTACGATGTTGAAGAAGGTCCGGAACTCCCCGGCGCCGTCAATCCGGGCGGCTTCGATGATCTCCAAGGGAATGCCTTTGTAGAAGGTGCGCAGCACAATCACATAAAAGGCGTTCAGCGACATGGGGAAGACCAGAGCCAGAACATTGTCTCCCAAGTGCAGCAGCTGGGTGTTCACCATGTAAGTTGCCACGATGCCGCCGTTGAACAGCATGGTGAAGAGCATCAGCAAAGTGAAGATCCGGTTATAGGCGTAGTCGCTTCGGCTGAGCACATAGGCGAACATGGCTGTGATGGCCAAACTGAACAGGGTACCGAACACGGTCACAAAAATTGTGATGCCATAGGAACGCACCAGCTGGTCACCCAGCTTAAAGAAGAAGTCATAGGCTGCAAAGCTCCACTCTGACGGGACAAAGCTGTAGCCGTTTTGGAAGATGCTCTGCTCGCTGCTGAACGAAACAATGACCACCAACAGCAAAGGCAGCACACAGGCCAGCGCCCAGACCAAGAAGATAATGTTTAAAATGATGTTGGATTTTTTCGAGATCCGATTGATCGCCAAATCTTCGACGGGTTCATGGATCGCTTTTGTGGGACGTCTCATGATGCTCACCCTCCTTTTAGAACAATGCGCTGTCCGGCTCGATGCGGCGGACCACCAGATTGGCGGCCACCACCAGGACAAAGCCCACGATGGACTGGTACAGACTGGCTGCTGCGGCCATGCCCACGTTTCCGGTTTCTTTCAGCGCACGGTAGACATAGGTGTCAATGACCTGGGTGACGTTGTACAGTGGACCGGAGTCCCGGGGCAGCTGGAAGAACAAGCCAAAATCTGCATAGAAGATGCGGCCAATGGCCAGAATGGTCAGCACAATCATCATCGGCTTCAAGCAGGGAAGAGTGATGCTCTTGATCTGCTGCCATTTGGTAGCGCCGTCAATCAGAGCAGCCTCGTAGTAATCATTGGAGATGCCCGTCAAGCTGCTGATGTACATCACCGTGGAATAGCCCAATGTTTTCCACAGCTGGAACAGGGTGAGGATCACCGGCCATTTGCCGGGTTCGGAGTACCAGTTGACCCCTTCAAATCCAAAGTAGGCCAGCAGATGGTTGAACAAACCGTCGTCCACGCTGAACAGTGAGAAGGCCATGAACGAGACCACCACCCAGGACAGGAAGTAGGGCGCCATGAAGATGGTCTGATAGAACTTGGCCCGGCGTTTGTTCAGCAGCTCGCTGAGGCCGATGGCCATGGCCACTGCTAAAACCAAGTCCAGCAGAATGAACAGGGCGTTGTACAGCAGGGTGTTTCGAGTGATGACCCAAGCGTCCGAGGTGGTGAACAGGAACTCGAAGTTTTTTAGTCCCACCCATTCGCTGCCGAAGATCCCTTTGCGGACGCTGAACCTTTTGAAGGACAGCAGCAGTCCGACCATGGGCAAGTATCGGAACAGGAACATCACGATCAGCGCGGGAAGCGCCATCAACGTTAAGGGCAGATTCTTTTTGAACACTTTTAAAAAACCGTCTTTTTTTCGCGCGCTGGGGACACGCTTCACGGCTTCATTCATTTGGGATTCCTCCTCCCGTGGGTTTATTACCGGTTGTTTTTCTCTACGGCTTTATTATAAGGGGCCTTCTAGGGTTGCCACAACGATACTTATTTCACATAGGGTGGAATTTTTTATGGAGTTGCTTTTTTTGCGGAATCATTGACCGAAGAGAACAATGGATAAGTATTTTTCGAAAAAACTTCTTTTTTTGATGAATACCACAACAAACCAGGAACCTTATGCTATAATAACCCCAACAGTGAGGTCTTTTAAAAGGAACCGCAACTTTTGGGCGCTCCCGCTGGATGGGAGGGATGGCCCGGCCCGGTTGCCGCAGTCGGCGGAAAACATGGGGGCACATGCGGGCATTTGGTTCTGTGAGGAAGGGGTTGTTCTATCATGAAAGTTTTACTTGTGGACGATGACCGTTTGGCACTGGACGGAATCCGCCGGATGCTCCATTGGAACCGGTTTGGCGGTGTCCTGGCCGGATGCGCCACCAGCGGGGAAGAGGCATTGGAGATGATCCAGGCGGAACGCCCGGACGTGGTGATCTCCGATATCCGCATGCCCGGGATGGACGGCCTGGAATTATCCCGCTACCTTTGGCAGAATTGTCCTGGCACCCGGATGATCTTGATCAGCGGCCATGGTGAGTTTGAATATGCCCAGCAGGCCCTGCAGTATCAAGTGACCGATTACATCTTGAAACCCATCACCCGCGCCAAGCTGAACAGCCTGGAGGAACGGCTGGAAGCGATTCAGCAGGAGCTGGCCCAGGACATTCCCCCTTGGTATGCCTGTGATGACGAATTGCATGACCGAGTGGATCAAGCTCTGCGCAAAGGGGATATGGCCGCCATCGCGGAGCTGCTCATCAGTCCGGAGGTTTCGCAAACATTGGGCGGACGGCGTGACGTGTTGGGAATCCAGCTGCTGAACTACCTGTTTTCCTACCAGCAGGAGCTGGGCAAGGATCGGGATACCCTGGAAGCGGTACGGCAGCAAGCCATGACGGAATATTGGAAACTCACCACCCAGCAGGAGCGGCTGGCCTATCTTGCCACCCAATATTACGACTTGATGGAATACGCCGAAGTCTGCAAAGGCGAGTACTCCAACCCCATTGTGTCATATTGTTTGGAAGCTATCCAAAACAACTACAGCGATTCAAATTTCAACATTTCCAACTTGGCGGAAACGCTCCACCTCTCTCTGCCCTATCTCAGCACGGTTTTTAAAAATACCACAGGTCAGACCATCAGCGGTTATTTGGCTGCTCAGCGGCTTCGCCGGGCGAGGGAGCTGCTGCGGGACGCGTCGGTTTCCATTCGGGATGTCTGTTTTTCTTCTGGGTATGACGATCCCCGGTATTTTGCCAAGCTTTTTCGAAAGCACACCGGTATGACCCCCAGCGAGTTCCGCAACTTGTATGCTGGTGGGTCGGCTGGACCATTACAGCGTGAGGATGCGCCATGAGTATTACAAAGCGGACCTTTCTCATTGTCTGTTCCATTATCAGCTTTATCTTGCTGACTTTGAACCTGGCCATTTACATTCTGTTCCGTGTGGGGATCACCCAGCAGATTATCACTTCTCAAGAGGCGCTGATCCAGGCCAATGTTCAGCTGAGCCGCTATTTCACCCAGGCCGTGGACCAGCTTGTCTATCAATATACCAGTGATGAGCAGTTGGGAGCTTTGCTTTCACGCCAGACTGGACAAGATGAATTGGAGGACATGAACACCCGTTTTTCCTTGAACGACAGGGTGTTCTATCAGTTGATTACCCAGAGCCTGCTGCTGAACAACGATTTTTCCATCGAACTCTATTTGAATCCGGACCTGGAAGTGGATAGTCTGTTCACATCAGAGAACACCATTCCCAATGTGAGCCGGGTGTTCAGCGGCAGGGAAGTGGAGCACCAAGACTGGTACCAAGCCGTGTTGAAACAGCGCAGCGGCCAATATATCTTTCTCAGCGAAGATCAGACAGAGCTTTGCTTTGCCTGCAAGCTGCAAAACAGCTTTTTTACAGGACCTTATCAGAAATCCGGTTTAGGCGTGCTGCGGGGCAGCCTTCCCATGGACAGATTGCCCCAGCTTCTCTCGCTGGTGCCGGTTACGGAAAACAGCGGATTTCTATTGCTGAGCAAAGAGGGAGAGATGGTGTTCTGTTCCCAAAAACTCCAAGAGCTTTCCATGGATGGGACCCTGTTTTTGCCCAACTCTGTCAGCAGCCGGCAGAAGATTGGGGATCAACAATATCTGTGCAGTTCCCAGGAATTGCAGTGGGGCTTGCAGTTTGTGTTCTTAACTCCTTATCAGGATATCAACCGGCAAGTATTGGGACTGGTGGCGCCCTACCTGATCTGCTCGGTGATCTTTTTAGCGGTGGGGGTCCTGGCGTCGCTGATCCTTTCGGCAGGGCTTTCCCGCCCGGTGGTGCAGTTTACCCGGAAGATCGAGTCCATCCGGGGCACTCGGGATCTGCATTGGGACAGCAGCCAGATCAAAGGTCCACGGGAGATTCAGCAGCTCAACCGCAGTTTTGGGGGACTGGTGCAGCGCATCAACACTTTGATTGATGAGGTGACCGCCACGGAACGGCTGTACCGTGAGACGGAGCTTCGGGCCCTCCAGGCGCAGATCAATCCCCATTTCATGTTAAACGCCATGAACGCCGTGAATTATATGGCCTTGGAGCGGGACGAGGATGATATCGCCGCCACAGTGAATTCCATCGCCAATATGATGCGCTACAGTATTACCGAACCGGAACGGCTGGTGACCATGAGCTGCGAATTGGAGAATATTCAGGAGTATATCTCGGTTTATGTACTGCGGTTTGGGCAGGATATTCGCCTGCAAGTGGAGCCGGGAATTTCTCCTGACCAGGTGGTGCTTCCCAAATTCACCCTGCAACCTTTGGTGGAAAATTCCATCCGCCATGGCATCACTCGTCAGGACCCCGGAATCACCATATACATCCGGGCCGCAATTCAGGAGGACCGGATGCTGGTGGAGGTCACCGATACGGGTATGGGTGCCGACGCCGCCTTGCTCAACGATTATCTGGACCATAAGCCTGTGCAGCTAAAAGTCACCCATGGTTTTGGTATCCGCAATGTTAACGAACGCCTGCAGTTGCAGTTTGGAGAGAGTGCCAGCTTGCGCTATTTCAATTATGAGGGAAAGAAACTGTTGGCCAGACTGACACTGCCCCTGCATCCTCCCGCTGCGGATTCCGCGAAAGGAACCTTGTGCTGACCCGGAAATAATTGCACTTTATCAAAAGAATTGCCACTTTCACCGGCAGAATTCCCTGTTTTATAATAAGGATGGAAGCACCATGGAGGTGCGCTTTCCAGCACAGCTTCCACCATACATAGAAAGGACTTCTCTGCTATGAAAAAAAAGATTGTTGCCAACGGTATTCACAATTACACGCCCCCAGAGGAATATCAGCCTCCCCGTTCCCCGCAAGTGCAGGAGCATCTGGATTGGTTTATGGGATTGAAGCTGGGGTTTATGATGCACTGGGCTCCGGGCTGCCAGCTTGGCACTTATGAGAGTTGGCCTTTGAGCGATGGGGATGCCGCCTGGAGCCAGGAAGATTTCACCTGGGCAGACCCGGAAGTGTGCAAACAACAGTATTGGGAGGCAAACAAGACGTTCAATCCCGTCAAGTTCGATGCGGCTTCCTGGGCACAGCTGGCCAAAGACTGCGGCTTCAAGTACCTCTTGTTTACCACCAAGCATCATGACGGATTCTGCATGTTTGACACCAACACCACCGACTATAAAATCACCGCCCCCGACTGTCCCTTTCACACCCATGCCGATGCAGATGTGGTAGGCGCCCTTTATCGGGAGTTCCGCAAACAGGGAATGGCCATTTCCACTTATTTCTCCAAACCGGACTGGCACAGCCCCTACTATTGGGCGCCCCAGTTTGGGACCGCTCCCACTCGAAACGTGAACTATGATATTTCGGAGCATCCGGACCTGTGGGAAAAATACGTGGAATTCATCCACCAGCAGATCCGGGAGCTTTGCACCAACTATGGCAAAATTGATGTGTTGTGGCTGGACGGCGGCTGGGTACGGCCGGATAATTTGGACCAGGACATCCGTTTGGGGGAGATCGTGGAGGAGATTCGCTCCACAACCCAGCCCCATCTGATTGTTTGCGAACGCACTTGCGGTGGTGAATATGAGAACTTCATCACGCCGGAAAAGACGGTGCCCGATACAGCTCTTACAGTTCCCTGGGAGACTTGTACCACCGTGGGGCAGAAATTTTCCTTCCATTACACCGATGTGTTCAAAACAGGACGCCAGTTGGTCCACCTTTTGCTAGAGATTGTCAGCAAGGGTGGAAACCTGGCACTGAATATCGCGCCTCAGCCGGACGGCTTGCTGCCTGCCCCTGCAGTGCGTTCTTTGCGGGAACTGGGAGCATGGCTCAAGCTTTTTGGAGAGGGCATTTATGAGACACACATTTGCGCTCCTTATTGGGAGGATTCTTTGTTCTACACCCGGAAAGAGAATTCGGTCTATGCCTTCTATGCTTACGATGAAATGCCGGAGTTGCCGGAGAAGCTGACACTTCACTTGCAGGAACAAGTTTTGGGAGTGGAGTCCATGCGTACTGGCCAGAGGATCAAGTTCCGCCAGGAAGAGGATGGCGTGACGTTGTCTCTCTCTGACATTGCAATGGGCGGAGCCTTTTATGCGGAGGGCTTCAAGCTCACCGTAGCTGGGTGAAAAAACTTCAAAGCATAAGTTTCGCAGCGATAAGGACATTGCTTATCAGCTGCATACAAAACTCCCGCCTACAGGAAGTAGGCGGGAGTTTTTTTGTCGATAGGATTGAGCCCGGCAAGAATCACCGGATTTGTTAGATTCTTAACGGAAGTTATTCTTTGGGACCGGCGGTGTGGTGCATGGACAAGGGTTTGACATTGAAGTTGGAACGGTATTCCGTCTCATGCCAGAACAGGTCCTCAGCCACCAGACATTCGGGGTTCAATTCCACGCCGTCCAGGATGATCTCCTTGAACTTCTTATAGCCGGCTCGGTCAATGAGGTGACCGCCATGGAGATACTCGGGCTTGTAATCCATGACCCATGCGGAAAATTTCTGCCAGTTCTTCAGCACCCCCAGAATCACATCTTCTGTGGCCCAGTTGAGGAACATTTTGCCGGTACGGGGTGTTTGACGGCCGGTACGGCCACCTAGAATCACCCGGTAGAACTTGGTTTCCTGGCGGGTCCAAGCGCTGGTGGGGCAGACCCGGACGCACTCACCGCAGCCCACGCAGCAGCAGGCATCCTTCTGCACCTTGCCGATGGCCGGATTGGCCGACAGTACTCGGGTAGCACCGTGCTGGCAGGCCCGCACGCAAGCACCGCAGGCGATGCAGCGTTCGGGATGGTAGGTCATGCGCGCCACACCGATAATACCGAAGTCGCACAAGTGAGCCTTATTGCAGTCATTGGGACAGCCGGCAATGTTGATCTTGATATGATAGTGGCTGGGGAAGATGATGGGCTCGATCTTCCTGGCCAGTTCAAAGGTGTTGCAGTTGCCGCAAATGCAGTGGTAATTGCCAATACAGGCGGTGATATTCCGTGCACCAATGGTGGGGTAGCCCTCGGCAGGATCCCAGGGGTGGGGTTCCTGTGCAATGGTGTCCATGTCCACATTGCACAGCTGGGAATCCACTTCCTTAATATATGTCTCCAGATAAGCATTGACCGCCGGGATATTTTCATAGGGGATGCCGGTGATGTCAAAGGTCTGTCGGGTACCGAAGTGGAAGTTGCCGTCGCCCCAGGTTTTGGCGATGTGCTCCACATAGCTGAGATATTTGGCGTCCACCGTACCGCCGGGCACGCGCATTTGCAACATAAATTCTCCAGGTACCTTGGACTGCCGGTAGCAGTTCAGCCGGACCTTTTTGATGTTGATATCTTGATTCATCTTCTGGCTCCTCCTTTCTCAGTCCACCAGGTCCCGGGCCACCGTGTAGGGGAACACCGGGCCGTCAAGACAGACATAAACCTCGTCAATGCGGCAGTGGCCGCATTTGCCCACTGCGCAGGACATTTTGCGCTCGAAGCTCATCCAAACCTTTTCCGGCTCCACCCCATGTTCCATGAGGGCCAGGCCTGTGAACTTCATCATGGGCGGCGGGCCTACCACCACCACAGCATAGTTGCCGTCAAAGGTGTCAAAGGGGATTTCCGGCACAAAAGCGGTGACCATGCCCGTGCGCCATCCCTCTAGGGTATCGTTATCCAGCGTGTAAATGGTGGAGAACTGATTCTTCCATTCCTCCAGTTCACTGTGGAAGACAACGCCATCGGCGTTCTTGAAGCCGCAGATCAGGTGAACGGACTTGGCGTAACCGGGGGTTTGGGCCAGCATATTGAGCATGGAACGGACAGGAGCCAGGCCGGTGCCGCCGGTGATGACCACCAGGTGCTTGTCCCGGAACTGTTCCACGGGCCAGCCCTTGCCGTAGGGGCCCCGCAGGAACAGGGTATCCCCGGCCTCTTTCTGGAAGATGACATCGGTGACCTTGCCCACAGCGCGGATGGTAAACTCCAGCCATCCATCACCTTGGGCTGAGACAGAGATGGGGGCCTCGCCGATCATGGGGATGGACAGCTGCATAAATTGACCATGGGCAGGTTTGGCGTCGGTAGCAACCCGGAAGGTCCACTCATGACGGCTCTCTTTTTTGACATTCAGAATGGTACAAGCCTGAGGCTGAACAGGATTCATCATAGCGCGGACCTCCTTTAGTGACTGGCCATGGAAGTTTTGATTTCCTCCACGGCGGCACAGACTTTGTTGACAGTGGCAGAGATGGAGATCAGCTCAGGACAGCGATGGGTGCAGCGGCCGCAGCCCACGCACATGTGCTCCTCACCGAACCGGGCTTTATAGTCGTGGAACTTGTGGAGCACCTTGTAGCGCATACGTTCCGCAGCAGTGGCGCGAAACTCCCGCTGACCGGCCATCTGATCAAAACCTGCAATCTGGCAGGAGGCTGTCACCCGGCGGCGTTCGCCCACCTCTGGGTTATCACCATAGATGATGTCCCGAGTGGTGAAGCAGGTACAGGTAGAGCAGGCCACCGTGCAGGCGCCGCAGGAGATGCAGCGGCTGTTGTATTCCTGCCACATGGGGTGGGTTTTAAGGGCCTTGCGAACCTCTTTGTCGCTGAGATCAGGAAGGGTGACTTGCAGCTCATTTTTCTCCACAAAGGCAGGGGTATAGTCGGCCTGGGGCATGTCCTGGAAGTAGGGGGCCAGGGACTCGTCTGTTACCTGGACCAGCAGCCCATCGGCAGAGAACTTGAGAGCCAGGGAGTAATAATCGGTGCGGTTGGTGCCCATGGACACACAGAAGCAGGTATCGTCGCCGCCGTTGCAGTCCATGACGGCGAACTTTACCAGATCATGGACCCGGGTGTAGTACAGATCATCGTACCCACCATTTCCGGCGTAGATGCGGGCTTGAATTCGTTGAGCGTTGATGTCGCAGGGACGGGCGAGCAAGAGGATGGGTTTTGTTTTGGCTTTACTGGCACGATATTCATCTTCGGTAAAATAGAAAATGGCTTGCTGAATGGGAGTGATAACTTCTTTGGCTGGATAATCGGACTTGGTATCCCAAACAATGTCGGAGAAAGCATCTACTTCAGCATACCGAATGATATCGGTGTCGGAGTAGCGGCCTTGTTTGGGAAACCGCTTTGGTGCGTAGACACGGTAGTCTTTCTTCAGTGCGCGCAGCACAGCGTCTGCTTGAGAGACGGAGAGAGAAAAGCCCATGTGGTAGTACCTCCCTAAATAAAGTGTGCCATTGAAAACTGTCCGTCCCGGAACCGTTCAGTAGGGGGAGAGGGCGGTTTGTGTCAGTTCCGCAGAGGATTTCCATATAGCCAGATTCAGTATACCATAGCTTGCAAAGTTTGAATAGTATCGCCAAACAAATATTGATAAATGATTGGTTTAGTGCAGTATGAGAGGTCATGATCGTGATAGAGCCCAGAACCGTCGCCATGGCGCCGACCTGCCCATGATTCCAGCACTTTCAAGTGGTGGTATAAATTGATCTTGAAGATGCTCGGCCTGCCCCTGGACCGGAACGTCCACGCCCCCGTCCTTCCGCTGTTTACCTGAGATCTCCGGTGGGGCAGACGTAGTCATGGTTTCAGGGCTGCTGGGCCACTTCCAGGTCTCCATCGCGCTGGACATCCACACTCATGCCTTTGATGACAGTTTTTCCAGCTTAATATTTTCTTTTTTCTGATTTCGCCAGACCGTCACAGTTTTTTCGCACATGTTCAACATCTTGATTCCATCTTCTACGCCATGTATTGGTGTTCCATCCACCTCCAACAATACATCATTGGAACGCAATCCACCGGTATACCATGGACTGGTTTCATCAATTTGCAGAATATAGATACCCGACTCTTGCCACATACCAGTAGCGGACATTTCCGCAGGGCCTGACAATGTCTTTATCTTCATACCTTCAAAATGGATAAGCTCTTCCCGAAAAACTGGGGTATAGGGTTGCAGTACAATTTTCCTTTCAAAAGGGGAACGGGATTTCCTTTTCAGCGCCGGTGATTGAACGCCGCAGTCAGAAAAATCTTCAAGCTCTATTCCCAGCTTATCCAACCATTCCTTGTCCGGTATCGCAAAATTGCCTTCGGATAAACCATCAATTTTCACATCTGCCATAATGGAGTGTTTATCCATACCGGACTTGCTTCGCAAAGGCCATGCCGGTTCTGTGTCACCCTTTTTGCACAGGATGTTGTAATCAAATTGCCTGCCAAATGAGTTCAAATTGATATCCTCATATTCCCGGAAGAGAACATTGTGTCGGAATACATCTTCACACCGATGAAACCACACATGGGGATGGAAGGTGTTGTTGATCATAATGTTGTGTTCCACCAAGCGATGGACACCCTCTCGGTTTTTAATTCCTCCCCGCAAGCAAAGGTTTTTTACGATATGATAGTTAGAGGAACCGTCATCTAAATCAATATCCCAGCCATAATCACAGGAGAAAATGTTCTTCCGTATTACAATGGGTTCCATTGCGTCTATCAGAGGAAGTTCCGGGTTTTCGCTGACTCTTTGGTCCATCACCTCATACCGGGGATCCCAGAAACGATCCCTTCCCCAGGAATTAAAAGCCCCATGATCTCCAGTTTCCTTTACGGTATCAAACACTACGTTCTTTTCCAACACATGGCCGCCCCAGGTTCCATCGCATATATTGATACCCGCCCGGGGCACGTCGTAAATTGTATTCTTGGAAATGTGGATGTTTTGGCACATAGAAAGGCATATTCCGGCGCTCTGCTTTTCAACCCTGCCGCTTTGTATCATCAGGCAGTCCTCTATTGAGCAATCCTTAGGGTAATTATTATTGGCAGGTCCCGGTGTCCAGTCCATCTCCTCGATTTCGGCTCTGTCATCGTAATTGAACAAGGGACTGCGCACCGCGCTGGTATCACCCACAACCACCACAGAACTGGCCCCACAACCACGAAACTCACAATGAGCTACCGTGACTTTCCTGTTCCAACGACTTACCGTCACGCCGTTGCCTCCAACATCCAGAAACGCGCAACCATCCAAACTGACGGCACGACACCCCTCAAGATAAACCGCTCCACCCCGGTAAATGCACCAGTCGCTGCGCAAGATTTTTTCCATGGGTTCCATAAAAGTCATGCCCGCATGGAGAAAGGTAAGATTCTGGAATGAAAGGTTTTCCACAGGGTTGTTTTCTGAGCCAATCACAGAAACAAGTTGATTGATTCCCGCAACTTCAACCGTTCCATTCCTTAACTCCGCTTGGTTTTCCGGCATGTAATATAGAGTGGAGGCTTTCCGATCCAAATACCATTCTCCGGGTGCATCCAGTTCCTCAAACACATTTTCAATAAAGCGGATATCAGGGTGCATGGCTGCCGGACGGTTATTCTGCCACCCGCCTTCATACTGCAACGTGCCATCGTCATCCTGTCCCGTTACCCGAAAGTGAAAATCTCCCCACAAAGCGATGTGCATGGCGTGCATATAGGCGCCTTGGGGATTCTGGTATTTTTTAACTCGTTGGGGGTCAAAACTATCTGCGGCACAGCCACCATAATATTTTGCGTTTGGGTCAAAATTAGGGTACCGGGCCAGGATTTTCTTTTCCCCATTTATAAACAGCTGGTCAAACTCCAGACCTTCTGGGACGTCCGTCCGGTAGATGCCGTTTTTATACGGTTTCCACTGAGGAAATATGCGAGTACCTCCGCTGATAAATGTGCCGTCCTCACCCTGGTATACAACCGTTCCATCTTTTCCGCCGCCATCTTGCGGCATAAAGAGAAGCGTCTCATTTAGATAGTAACGGCCCGCACCGATGTGGACGATGATGTCCTTTTCACCGGATTTTTTGTGTTGGCGGACAAGCTGCTGCGCACGGGATACAGACCGAACTGGAAATGCCTTGCTGCCATCCGCTTGGTCATTTCCAGCGATGTTGACGTAGATATGCCTCATCCCTCATTCATCCTTTCTGTTCACTTTTCGACAACACTTTTTTAAGTTGGATTGGCATAGTGGGTTTTTAGGGCCACCACTACGCAAACTTTTGGCAAAAATTGGACTTTCAGATATTTCTTCCCACAGACACCCGTGCTTCTGTTTTTTCGTTTTAGAATCCATCGGCAAGATTTTACCAGTTAGCAATCCAGAAGTATCACGGCTTTTTCCAGTCCTGGAGCGGTTGCGATGATTTCCGCTTTGTCAGAGACAGAGAATATTGCCTGCATTTTTCCGTTGAAGGCCCGACGATAGTCCAGCTTGCAGCTGTCATGGTCGCTGGGGTCTCCATTGCCAGTACCCAGAAGGACCGCATGGGGGGAGTGCTGGAGGGTAATCAGGTCGTCTGCAATCTCCACCGTGTTTCCTTGCTCGTCCTGAACATAGAAGTTGACAACCACGGTTTTGCTGCCATCTTTTTCTTGGAAACATCCGTCTACCACAGCGGCCAGTTTTTCTGCTCTGGCATAGTTTGGCAAAATATCTCGTGCTGCTTCTTGACCGTTTCGATAGCCAACTGCTGTCAATTCTGTGAATATAGAAAGATCCTCCCATTTTAAAACCGTGTCTTTTTCCGCGGTACGCCGCCCTTGGCTGACGCCATCGGCAAACAGTTCCACTTCATCACAATTTGTGATTGTCCAAACCACCTTGTCATCTGCGCAGAGATGCAACAGCGCTTCCTCATCCCAGCAGGCCTTATAATAGTAAAAAGCGTCCTTCTTAAACCCACAGAGGTCCAAAATTCCAAAAGAGGAAGATACCGCAGGCCATCCAAAGGGACTGGGTTCTCCATGGTAGTCAAAGCCCGTCCACACAAATATTCCCGCCATGTACTCTCGATTTTTAACGGCCTTCCATGCTTCTTCTCCAGCGCCATAGCTCATGGTCTCCGGGTCGGTAATGCTTTGATGGCATTTTTCGTTGTCTGTGACTCTGCAGCCTCGGGTGCAGGGCATGGATGTGTGCTCCGTGCAGATCAAGGGGATCTCCGGGTAAGCCTGCCGGAAGCCGTCCCACAGTTCCGTAAAGTAGTTGAAGCCAAACACATCTAAGCTGGGGACCATGGTACCCGTCTTTGCCGGGTCATCAATTCCTTTGTAATTCGAGGAGGCATCCCAAAAACACACTGCCACAGTAACAGGGCGGGTGCCGTCCAGTTCCCGCACATGGTTGCGCATGGTTTCCGCGATCTTTCTGCCGTTTTCTGTAAAGTGGATTGTGCCCTCCTCGTTTCCCAGTGACCAGATGAAAATGCTAGGGTGGTTTCGTGCTGACAAGATCAGCTCATCCAGTTGTTCCAGATCCTCGCTGGAGCTTGAAAGCAACCGGTTCTCGTCCATCACCAACATCCCCAGACGGTCACAGACCTGGATCAGTTCTTCCGTTGCGGGATTGTGGGCAGAACGGTAAGCGTTGCATCCCATTTCCTTCAGCTTTCTGATTCGATACTCCTGCATCCCGTCTGGCAGCGCAACGCCGAGCCCGGCGTGGTCCTGGTGGCAGCACACGCCTTTGAGCTTGATGTTTTTGCCGTTTAGATAGAAACCTGTGTCCTTGTCAAAGTGGATATGCCGGATACCGAACTGGGTTTCCATACTGTCGCCGCTGCTGAGGACCGTGTTGAGGGTATACAGAGTGGGCGAGTCAATCTCCCAAAGGGCGGGGTGTTCCATGTCCATCCACTGTTCCACCGTCTTTTTTTCATGGATCCCAAGGGCGACTGTAACAGGCTCCATCTCAATGCGCCTGCCTTCCGGTGTCCTAACCGTCTGAGCAACAGCCACTGTTTCAGGGGTGCTGTTGTAATTGCGAAGAGTAGTTTGCACGGTGACTCTAGCACGGTGATTCTCCAAGTCAACTTCGCTTTTCACAAATACTCCGTGATTGTCGATGGCAGCCAGTGGGGTAGTAATCAGCCAGACATGGCGGTAAATGCCACCGCCTTCATAGAACCAACCCTCTGCCTGGGAGGCGTCTACTCGAACCGCCAAAACATTCTCATTCTCTGAGTACAGAAAATCCGTAATGTCATACGTAACCCCAGTGTAACCGCTCATGTGACGGCCCACGAAAAAATTGTTCAGATAAATTTGGCTATCACGATAGATGCCATCAAAACGTAGGAAGACTCGTTTGCCGGTGGTATCTATTTTATGCAAGTGTTTCCGATACCAGGCGATTCCCCCAAAACGGGAGCCTCTGGTCGTATGGAGGTTCCCAACGGATTCCAAGTTGGGAATCACATTGTCCGGAGTCCACTGGGCGAAGGAAGGTGTTGCAGGGCCTTCCATCACGTAATCATGGGGCAGATTTACCGTTCTCCATGTGGAGTCGTTCAAATCCTTATTTGCGCCTCCCTGATTATGGGCGCCAGATTTCTGAAATCCCCAAATTTGTTTGGGTTCAGGGACCTCGCCAAAATGAAACTTCCATTCTCGATCAATATTTTCCTTCTGTCTCACAGTTTTTCCTCCTTAGTGATATGGCCTTTTTCTGTATATGTGGGCGAAAACAGTTACAGGATTTATAGAGGTCCCCAGTGTGGGACTCCCTAACTGGACAATTTTGTTTGAACCAGCCTTGATAGACTGTTGGTTCTGGATGCAATGACGGGGCCCTTGCCAGTGTTTCCGCCGGCCGGGCCCCGTCCTATCCCCACTTACTTGTAATTTAATTTTCGCCTAGGGCGTCATAAGCGTCCTGGTTGATCTGTACGTACTCGCTGTAATTCAGGTTTTCCAGGCCCGCCACATAGGCGTCCCAGTCTGTATCCAGGTCCTTTTTCCCGGTGATGAACTCCACAAAGGAGGATTTCACATAGTCGGTCAGAGGCGTGGAAAGCTGGCTCAGTCGGGCAGAGGTTTCCTCGTCCATGTAGAAGGCGGGAATCTGATCCACGTCGGCGGCATAGGGGCGGAGTTTCTCCGTTTCCTGAATCAGGAAAGCCTCATAGTTGGATGGGTCGCGGATATCGCCCGTCACCTGGAAAGCGTTTTTCCAGTCAAACTCCAGCAGGCGCTGGGCCCAGCCCCACTTGAAGTTCACAGCACCCTCACCGCTGGTGGAGACTTCCAAATACTTGTAGGTAGCAGGGGTGGTGCCGTCCATGCCGTAAGTGTCCGGGTCAGCGTCATCCCACTGCTCGCCTTTGTTACCCACCTGAGACTGAACCACCATCTCATCGGTGCACATGGCATCTGCCCACTTGATGGCAATTTCGGGGTCCTCGCAGGCATCGGTAATAACCCATGCTGCGCCGGAAAGCTGCAATTCCTGGGTGAAAGGAATGCCGCGATAGCCGTTGGGGCCTTCCAGAGGCAGGAGGGCTTCGTACATGGAGACGCGCTCCTGGTCATTGATGGAGACAGCCATACCCAGATGGCCACAAGTGGCAGCACCCATAATAGGAACATCGGCGTTGTTGCCCACAGCTGAAAGCTGCTGCTCGTTCTGAGTAAAAGCGGCGGGATCCAGCAGGCCCTCCTCATACAGGTCATTGATATACTGCAGACCTTCGCGGATGTAGTCCTGGTTGGCCACTCCGGTAAAGGTGCCGTCTTTGAGCATCAACAGGTTTTCGTTGAAGTAGCCGAAGCTGTTGAGCAGGAACAGCCAGGGGTCAGCGGCCCAAGTGCCATTAGCACCGGTCAGGGGAACCTCATCAGCCACACCGTTGCCGTTGGGGTCTTCGTTTTTGAAAGCGATCAGCATCTCTTTAAATTCTTCGGTGGTTTCAGGCAACTCCAGGCCCAGTTGTTCCACCCAAGCAGTGTTTAGCCACAGCTTGTAGGACGCCGCACTATGGCCCACGCTGGCGCTATCCGCAGAAGGAATACCGTAGATGTTGCCGTCCGGGGTTGTCATGTCACTCTTCCAGGTGGAGTGTTCCTCCCAGCGCTGGGGGATGGTGACACAGTGGGTGTCAATCAGGTCGTTGAGGGGGATGAAGATCTTTTCTTCCGAACCATACTTCACTAGGTCCGCATTGGAGAAACCAGCGGACATAATTACGCTGGGGTAATCGCCCGTGTTGAGAAGCAGGTTCAAGCGCTCGGTGTAAGCCTCTTCGGTAGCGATGGTCATGTCCAGGTGGACATTGGTCAGTTCTTCCATGGCCTTGGTTACATCGTTGGTCTCAATGTCCGCCACATCGGAGCTCTGCTTGATGAACACATCCAGGTTGTAGGTTTCCTCCACAATGGGGTACTCGCCCGGATCCGAAATGGGGATACCAGTGGAAGAAGTGTAGCCAGTTTCTTCACTTTGAACCGTGGAAGAAGTGCTCTCCGTTTGGGACGAAGAAGATTGGTTCCCACTGCTTGAGCAGGCGCTGAAACTGGAAACCAGCAGCAGAGCCGCCAGCAGGGAACTGAGAATCCGTCTTGCTTTCATACATTTGCCTCCTAGTCTGAATAAAATTCTATCACAGGTCAGCCCTTGATGGAACCGACCATGATTCCCTTGATGAAATATTTTTGGATAAATGGGTAGACAATCAGCAGTGGTACGCTGGAGACAATAATCAGCGAGTATTTTAAGAGCTCGGAGAGATATTGCTTCTCCACCAGGTTTGTCACATCCACCGCACTCATAGAGGTGTAGTCCACTGTGTTCTGGATGAGGATGTTGCGCAGGACAATCTGCAGGGGGAACAGGTCCGGGTCACCTAAGTAGAGCATGGCGCTGAAATAGGAGTTCCAGTGGCCCGTGGCGAAGTTCAGCGCCAGCACGGCCAGCACCGGTTTGGAAAGTGGCAGCACCACCCGGAAAAAGTGCTGGATGTAATCTCCGCCATCCAAGCAGGTGGCTTCATAGAGTTCTTCCGGCACAGTGGATTGGATATATGTGCGGGAAACAATGCTGAGCCATACGCTAAAAGCTCCCGGCAGAATAATAGCCCACAGGGTGTCCATCAGACCCAGGCTGCGGATGAGCAGGTAGGTAGGCATTGTGCCACCGTTAAAAAACATGGTGATGGTAAAAATCACGGTGAGAAAGCCGCGGAGTTTAAATTCCCGGCGTGAGAGCACATAGCCTCCAAGGAAGGTGACAATGGTGGAAAGAGCTGTGCCGGTCACTGCGTAAAGGATGGAATTGCGATAGCCTGTCCAAACCTGGTCGTTTTGAAACACCGCCTTGTATCCCTGTAAACCGGGCTCTACGGGGAAGAAAAATACCTGTCCAGAAACCAACGCCTCGGGAGAGGAGAACGAACAACTGATCACGTAGATCAGCGGGTAGATTACAAAGGCCACAAAGATGATAAGAAAGGCGTAGACCACTCCTTGGAAAACGCGATCCCCCCGAGAGAGGCGAATGCGCGTGGAGGAACTGTCCTTCCGCTTTGCCATGGATGCCATAAAAAACGCCTCCTTTAAAACAGCGAAGTTTCGCTGAACTTGTGGGCAATCCCGTTGACCAACAGGAGAATTGCACAGTTGACAACGGAATTGAACAATCCAACCGCTGTTGAAAAGCTGAACTGGGCCTGTTCCACGCCCACCTTGTACACATAGGTGGAAATAATCTCCGAGATGCCGTAGTTGACAGAATTCTGCATAAGATAGACCTTTTCAAAGCCCACACTGAGGATGCTTCCTGTGTTCATGATCAATGTGATGATAATGGTGGGCATGATTCCGGGCAGGTCGATGTGCCACAGTTTTTGTAGTTTGCTTGCTCCGTCAATGGAGGCAGCCTCATAAAGTGAGATATCAATGCCCGCCAAGGCCGCGATGTAAAGCACCGAGTTGAATCCTGCGCCTTGCCATACGCCGGACCACACATACGCTGGCCGGAAGTACCCCGTTGCTCCAAGGAAATCCACGGGTTCGCCCCCAAGCAGCTTGATGAACGCATTCACTACTCCATAGCGGTAAGAGAAAATTTGGGAGAGGATGCTGACCACCACAACCGTGGAGACAAAGTAGGGGGCAAACGTGATGGTTTGAGCCACCTTTTTCACCTTGCCGTTCTTCAGTTCATTGAAAGCCAATGCCAGGATGATGGGGAAAGGAAAACCGATCACAAGGGAGTAGAGGCTTAAAATGATAGTGTTCTTTAAGATAGTGGGAAAAATAGGGGTTTTGATTAGCTGCTGAAAGTATTCCAGCCCAGCCCAGTCGCTTCCAAAGATTCCCTTGCGCACGCTGTAATCTTTAAAGGCAATGACAATTCCGCCCATAGGCAGGTAGTTGAAAATAATGACAAACGTCAATGGGATTGCGGCAAACAGATACAACTGCCACATAGAGCGTCCGAACCATCGGGTGAGGAGTCCGCCTCTTGGTTGGACCGGTTTTCTGGCTTTGGTCAATCTTGGTCCCTTCCTTTCGGTGAAGTTGTGAGGACAGGAGAGTGAAACTCGCTGTGCCTGTATAATTGCACGAAAAAGCAAAGGGAACAAGCGGCGGTTTTTGATAAGCTGCGAAAAAACGGTTCTTTAGAACCATTTTTACAGGGAAATGTCAAAAATTGATGGGGGGAAAATGATAAAAAGTGTCCCACAAAAAAGCGAAAACCGTGTATAATACCGATAGAATATCTGGTGAAAGGAGAGCGGAGCGTGAAGATGTTTTTCCCAAAGGGTGGCGCTCGCAAGTTCTTTATCCAATACCTGTTTTTCTTTCTGCTGGTTATGGCGATTCCAGTTGTCAGCCATTTTGTCAGTAACCTGCAGATGGAGGACGTACTGCGACAAAACGCCGGGGATCAAACTCTTGGCTCTTTGAAGGCGACAGCTGCCGCGGTGGACCAGGTTCGGATGGATGTGAACAATATGGTTTACAGCATGGAGAACAATTCTGAGATTGCCCAGTTTTTACAGCTGAAACCCCTGGAACTGGATAAGACGATTGTCAGTGACGTATTGAACGCTCAACGCCAGATCAATACCTATAAAATTACCAACAGCTACATTGCAGAAATCCAGCTTTACGCTTTTCAAAGTGGGATCCTCGTCGATACAGTGACTGGAGCCTTAAATCCTTCCGTTTACTACGGCTCCGCGTTCTCCTTGAACAATATGAGCTACCATCAGTGGGCGGACAGCCTTTTGCAGCAAGAGCATAACTCCGCTTATTTTCCCTTGGATGCCTCCTTTTCTAAATCGGAAAAAAGTTGTTTGCTCTATGCTCAAACCTTGCCTACGGGGGTTTTCAGTGGCAATGTTATGGTCTATCTGGACCGAGAAAAGCTGCTCTCCTCCTTTCAATCCATTCAATATCAGGAAGGCGGCATGGTAGGCGCCTTGGATGGAGAAGGCCATCTCCTTTTCAGTGAAAATCCTGGAAATTTAGACTTGGACAGCTTGCAGTTGGCGGGACTAGAGAAAACCGAGGGCTCCTTCACAACGGAAGCCAACGGCAAAACCATATTTGTCTTTTATCGCACCAGCGCTTTGGGAGATTGGATCTATTTTGCCGCCTTGCCTCAACAGGCGGTGCTAGGGCCCAGCCAAGGCATCCAGCGCTTTTTATTGATTACCTTGTTGATCTCGCTGCTGGCAAGCGGAATATTGGCCCTGTACTTTGCAGGAAAGACTTCACGGCCTCTGGCTACTGTTACAGGTTTGCTCAGCCGCAACAACCAATTGCCCTCCCCGAAAGAGCTACCCGGCCGTATCACCCGGCTGTTGGAAACCAACGAAGCCCTTCGGGAGACGCTTTCTCTGCGAATGGCTGCCCAGCGGGAGGCCCTCCTTTACCGGCTTTTGTGTGGAGCCTTCCATGATGAGGAGGCCATCAAGCTGGAATTTTCACAAGCCGGACTTTCTTTGGACGCGCCCTACTACTGTCTAGTCTTGGCCGCTCTGCCAGGGATTGAAGGTCCCAATGCCGCGCAGGAAGAGTCCTTTGCCTATAAACAGCTTGTGAAAGAGGTGCTGGTTCAAGAATTTAGTGGTGGCATTGGTGTGTGTGATTGGAGCTTTCACCGGTGTGTGGTGCTGCTGCCGGGTCATGATGATCCTGCCCAGCTTCGCCAGGAGTTGGAAACCCAGGCCCAGCAAGTGGCCCTCCAGCTTTCTTCAGCAGTAGAGGGAGGAATCTCCTTTACTGCCTGCTTTGCAGAGGGCTTATTTCAAATTCCGGTGGTATTCTCGCGGCTGCAGGACTATGAAAACTTCTGGGAGGAGGAGCAGGAAGCAGTTGTTTGGCTGCCCCAGGACAGTGGAGAAGTGGTCCAAGATTTCTACTATCCTCTGCCCCTAGAACTACGACTCATTGCGGCTGTACAGGATGGGCGTTCCACAATGGTGGAACGTATCTGCCAGATGGTCTATCAACAGAACCTAAGGTGCCTGACGATGGACCAAAAGGGGGCTACGCTGCTGTTGTCAGCCATGTACGGCACTCTGCTGCGCCTTGTCAACGAGTGTCGGGCCAACAAAGAGAACCTGCTTGCCCGGTTGCATCAGATAGGGACTGTGACGGACGACCATTTTCCTGTGGAACGTTTTCAAGCTACCAGGGATTGTTTCCTTGCAGTGACAGAAAGTTACGCCTCTCTAAAAACCAACGCTCACGCCAGCAACTTAACCGCTAAATTCCAGGCCTATGTAAACAAGCACTTCACAGACCCACAGCTTTCCCTTACTTCTGTAGCAGAGGAGTTTCACATCACAGAGCCTTATTTGTCCCGGGCGTTTAAGCAGGGCACCGGCGAGAATTTTTCCAAATATGTGGAGCGTCTGCGCATGGAGAAGGCACGTGAATTGATTTCCGATGGTGGGAAGAGCTTGTCAGAGATTGCGCTGCAAGTGGGCTACAATTCCCCCCAGGTATTTCGACGGGTGTATAAAAAGAATTTTGGTGTTCCACCTTCTTCGGATAATTAGTGAAACCAGATCATATAAAGCTTCGTGTTTTTTTACATCTGGACTTTTTAGCGATCAAAATTAGGCAAAAGAAAAACCCTCCAAGGAAAACCTTGGAGGGTTTGGTGCGCCCGACTGGATTCGAACCAGCGGCCTACAGAGTCGGAGTCTGTCACTCTATCCAGCTGAGCTACGAGCGCATAAGATAAATTTGTCTTTGGGGAATGTGCTTATCATACCGCCAATCCTTCGCGAAGAAAAGAAGATCTTGTCGAAGAGGAAAAATTTCTGTTTAGTTCTTTTGACGGTATTCCATAACATGATGGATGTAATCGACCATCTCATCCACCGACACCTGCTGATTTGCCCGCAATACTGCAATGAGCTTTTTCTCATCAGCGCTCAACTCGCCAACACGATCAGGATTGACAAGAGGCTTTTTGGGACACCGTTCCCGATCTGTCAGAAACAGGGGCTCATCTTCGTCTTCATCGGGGTAAAAGAAGCTGATAGGCGCTCCGCAGATTCTGGCGATCTTCCCCAAGGTCACCGGATCCGGCGAAGTCTTTCCGGTTTCGTAATAGGTGTAAGTAGCACGGTTTACGTTCAAAGCATCCGCGACATTTTGCTGGGAATACCCTGCCTGAAGACGAGCTTGCCGAAGCCGCTCTGCCAAAAAGTCATTGGTTCCCTTAAAATGATTCGCCATGAACACTCTCCCGCATATTGTTCCTTTGCGAACCGCCTATTACGCGGTGCACTCTTCAAAGTCTGCCCAATTTTTCGTCTATCATAAGCCGAAAAACATCGCAACTTGAAAGCGCAGTTTGTATTATAGTATAGTTTTGGGAAAAAAGCCAGCGATTCTAAAAATTATTAGCGTAATGTGAATTTTGTTCACTAAAGATGCGGCCCCAAGTTCCTGGGAAAAATTTAATTTCTCTCATTGACTTTTCCTTTGTGCCAGGGTATAATAATAAAGCTTTCAATTTGCGGGTGTAGTTCAATGGTAGAACATCAGCTTCCCAAGCTGAATACGAGGGTTCGATTCCCTTCACCCGCTCCAAACTTCAGAAACGCATTCCACAAACGTGGAATGCGTTTCTTTTTGCTTGCTTTATTTGTACTTACGCCGGAACCCACATAGTGCGTTCTGGCTTTTTTCAATTCTCCTGGAAAGCTCTGGAGAGCTGTTCTGAACTGTGGGAGAGAGGTCCTCAGAGGGAAATCTCCGGAGAACGCACAAAAAAGCCCTCGTGGGCGGCAGTGACCGTCTCGAGGGCTTTTTGTTAGGATTATAAAAAACGGAAAAAGAAGAAATACAGTACCAGGCCAAATACAAGCAACACAATCAGCAAAGCTGGTATAAACACGATGAGCCCGGCTAGAATCATGGCAGTGCGGTCGTGTTTTTCCAGGGGTGTTTTTTTCAAATCCTCCTGGAAGCGTTCCTCCGCTTTTTTGACGTTCAATACGCGATTGAGCTTCTTTTGAAAGAACATGATGTCAGCCTTTCTCGCCTTTCAGTGGGAAATGGCAAGCCACAAAGTGGTGATTGCCCATATCTTGCCACTGGGGAGTTTCTTGGCGGCATTTTTCTTGACAATAACGGCAACGAGTGTGGAATTTGCAGCCCTTGGGAGGATTCACCGGACTGGGAATATCACCCTCCAACAGGATGCGCTCCCGGCCTCCATTGTCCTCCTCCGTGGTGGGAATGGCGGACAGCAGAGCTTCCGTATAGGGATGCAGGGTGCGGGCAAACAACTCTTCCGAGTCGGCCAGCTCCACGATGTTGCCCAGGTACATCACGGCGATACGGTCGCTGATGTACTTGACCACGCTCAGATCGTGCGTGATGAACAGGTAGGTCAAACCAGCCTTTTCACGCAGTTCGGAGAGCAGGTTGAGGATCTGGGACTGGATGGACACGTCCAATGCGGACACGGCCTCGTCACAGACCACAAACTTGGGGGACAGGGCCAGGCTGCGGGCAATGCCGATTCGCTGCCGCTGACCACCGGAGAACTGGTGGGGATACCGGTTGAACATATAACTGGACAGACCGCAATCCTCCATCACCTGGAAGATGTAATCCTTCATGGCGGGATCACCCCGCTTGAAGATTCCATGGGAGGTGAGGCCTTCCCCGATGATCTGACCAACGGTCATACGGGGATTCAGGGAGGAATAGGGATCCTGGAAGATCAGCTGGAGATCCTTTCGCAGAACCCGCATCTGCTCATAGGGGAGCTTTTTCAGGTCGATCTCCTGGCCGTCCTTGTAATAGAGGATATCACCGTGGCTCTGGGGATACAGCTGCAAAATGGTCCGTCCCAGAGTGGACTTGCCGCAGCCGGATTCGCCCACCAGGCCCAGGGTTTCCCCCTCGAAAATATCCAGGTTAATGCCGTCGTTTGCCCGTACATAACGCTGCTTTTCCCGGAACTTTGTCTTTTTGACAGGGAAATACTGCTTGACATCCTGCAGGTGCAGCAGCACTTTCTTTCCGTTTACCACCGGCTGAGAGGAGCTTTTGCCCTCGGTGTTTGCAGTGGTTGAGGTTTTCTTCTCATTCTCCATGTTCTTTTCTCACCGCCTTTTCCGCATAGAAGCAACGTACCAGATGGCCGGGTTCCACCTCGCTGAGAGGCGGTTCCGCCTCCTTGCACTTTTGAGTGCAGTACTTGCACCGGGGAGCAAATTTGCAGCCCTGGGGCAGGTACAGCGGGTTGGGTACTGAGCCGGGGATGGCGTCCAGCTTTTTCCCCTTGGGGGTGTTCAGCTGGGGAATGGAGGTCATCAGTCCCTCGGTGTACGGGTGGGAGTAGACTGAGTCGTGGAAGATCTCTCGTGCAGAGGCCTTTTCCACAATCTGCCCGCAGTACATGACTGCCACATCGTCTGCCATCTCATGGATGACGCCCAGGTCGTGGGTGATGAACAGAATGGAAGTACCGGTCTCCCGTTTCAGATCATTCATCAGCTTCAAAATCTGAGCCTGAATGGTCACGTCCAGAGCCGTGGTGGGCTCATCGGCAATCAGAAGTTTCGGTTTGCAGGCCAGAGCCATGGCAATCATGACGCGCTGACGCATACCGCCAGACAGCTGGAACGGATATTGCTTTGCCACCCGCTCCGGGTTGGGGATTTTGACATCAGAGAGCAGCTCGATGGTCTTTTGACGAGCAGCAGCCTTGTTCATGTGCTGATGGATCTTCAGGGTTTCGCCGATCTGACGCTCCACAGTGAACACAGGGTTTAGGGAGGTCATGGGCTCCTGGAAAATGACGGAGATCTCATTGCCCCGGATGTGGTACATCTCCTTGTCGGTACAGTTGAGAATGTCCTTGCCGTCAAAGGTGATGTCGCCGCTTTCGATATAGCCGTTGCCGTCCAGCAGTTTGATGATGCTCATGGCGGAAACGCTTTTGCCGGATCCGGACTCACCCACAATACCCAAGGTTTTGCCGGCTTCCAGAGAATAGGTGACGTCGTTGACAGCTTTGACGATACCTTTTTTTGTTTTAAAGTACGTGTGAAGGTTCTTCACTTCCAGCAAACTCACAGTGCTCACCTCTCTTTCGATTTGGGGTCGATGGCGTCACGCAGGCCGTCGCCCACACAGTTGATGCTGATGGTGCAGATGCCCAGAGCCAAGGACGGGAACACCCAGCGCCACCAATAGTTCTCGATGACCTGACCGTTCTGTGCGCCGTTGAGCATATTGCCCCAAGTGGCGTTGGGCTCGCTGACACCGAAGCCGATGAAGGACAGGGAGGATTCTGTCAGCATGCAGGTGGCAAAATCCAAAGTGGCGTTGACGATGATCACAGTGATGATGTTGGGCAGGATGTGGCGGAAGATGATTCCGAATTCCTTGACGCCCAAAGCCTTGGCTGCGGTGACAAATTCCTGTTCTCTCTCAGCCAGCACGCTGCCTCGCACCAGACGGGCGATACCGGGCCAGGAAAGCAGACCCAGGATAAACATGATCAAAATGATACGTTGGGTTTCCGAAATACTGTTGCCCAAAATGCTGGACAAAATGATACAGAAGGGAAGGAAGGGAACAGAGGAGACAATCTCCGTCAGACGCATCAGCAGGTTGTCGATTTTTCCGCCCTTATAGCCGGAAATACCGCCCACTGCAATGCCGATGATGGTGGAGATGATCACGGCAATGGCGCCCACGGTCATGGTCATACGACCGCCCACCAGCAGACGGCGGAACACGTCGCGGCCAAAGGCGTCAGTGCCCATCAGGTAGCCATCCAGGCCCCAGCTCTTCACAGTGCCGTCTTCCAGCACAGCATAGTTGCTGTAGTAGCCAGAGGACAGGGCAACCACATTGGCATTCATCTTGGGAGCGTTGGTCTGACCAAAGTTGTTGTCTCCCCAGGAGACCACGGAACCGTCATCCAGCAGAGCGGTGTAATGATAACGCCCGGCGGACAGAGCGGTGACCTTGCCCTGAATTTCTTCAGGGATATTCATGGAACCCTTGATATTGTTGCCCCAAACATGGACATAGCCATCGTTGGTTACCGCAGCAGCGCTCTCGTCGGTCAAAGCGATGTCCACCACGTTCCCCTGGATCTCCTCGGGCACCGCGGTGAAAGCGGAAGTCTTGGAGGAAAGGGGAACCACTTCGCCGTCGTTGGTCAGGGCCATGACAATGTTGGTGTTGTCATCAAATTTCTGAATGTTGCCCTGAACACCTTCGGGGAAGGTGATGTTCAGCAGGTAGGCGCTGCCCCAGTTGTAGAGGCGTCCGCCTTCGGTGAGAGCCAAAGAGATTTGGTAGCCGGCGGAAATCTGTTTGATGGGGTCATTGGAAGCGCGCATCTCCACAGGGAGAGTTGCCAAACCCATACGGTCGTTACCCCAGGTAAACAGCTCGCCCTCTTCGTTGACAGCCAGAACATGGTCCAAACCAGCGGAAACCTGGGTCAGCTTGCCCATCTCCGAAGAGGAAGGGATGTTCTTCAGCTTGTCGGTGGGGAAAGTGCCCCATTCATAGACGTTTCCGTCCTTGTCAATACCCACAGAGAAGGTACTGCCAGAGGAAACCATCTGGGCATTGCCCTGAAGCTGAGAGGGAACCTTGAGCATGCCAAAGCCCGGAGCCACATTGGATTGCGTCACATCCTGGTAATACAGGTCAATGGGGTAGAAGAAGGGCAGGATAATGCAGCAGAGAAAGATGAGCAAAAACAGAACAAAACCGGTGATTGCCACCTTGTCATGCAAAAAGCTTTGCACCACCATGCGGGCGGGGCTTTGCATCAACTCTTCTTCCTCCTGAGGCAGGCCGCCCACCATCATGCGCTGAGCAGCTGCGGCGGCAGTGGATTTCCGGCCGCCGAATAACTTTTTCTTAGCCATAAGAGGACCTCCTAGTTTTCAAGCCGGACCCGCGGGTCGACCATGGTGTAGGCAATGTCCATAATGACGTTGCCGGCGAGAGAGAGCACCACGTAGAACATCTGCATGGTGAGCACAATGGAGAAGTCCCGCTGCATAAGGCCGTCGATGAGCATTTTGCCAAGGCCGGGCCACAGGAACACGGACTCGATGACGATGGAGCCGCCAAACAGGGACACCACCCAAGCAGTGGCGATGGTGACCACAGGGATCAAAGCGTTGCGGAAAGCGTGAACATAGATCACGGTTTTCTCCCGCAGACCCTTAGCCCGAGCGGTCTTGATATAGTCCATGCGCAGCACGTCGATCATCGCGGCGCGGACATACCGGGTGATGCCGCCAATACCCGAAATGGACATGACCAGCACTGGCAAAGCCATGTGCCACATAGTGTCCAGAGCCATCTGGAAGGCGTTGCCCGTAAAACCTGCTGACCGCACACCACTGATGGGGAAGAGAGGAATCTTCACCGCAAAGGCAAAAATGGCAAGCAAGGCAATGATAAAGCTGGGCAGACTGTAGCCGATGATGGTGACAACCTGAATGGTCTTGTCAAAGATGCCGTTTCTCCGCACGGCGGTAGCAATGCCGAGGGGAATGGAAATGACAAACACCACCAACATGGAGAACAGGTTGAGCATCACGGTGTTGCGCATGGGCGTACCGATGACGTTAATGACCTGCTGCTTGTACTGGGTGGAATAGCCAAAGTTTCCGGTGAGCATGTTGCCGATCCAGCGGAAGTACTGTTCAATCAGGCTGCCGTTTAGGCCCAAACTCTCCTTGGTGCGCTCATAGAGCTCCTGATAGGCGTCGGGCTTCATGTTGTTCCGTGCGTCACCCAGCATCAAGGTTACCGGGTCGCCGGGGATCATCTTATAGATAAAGAACATCAAAATGGAAATGATAAAGAAAACGAAGATGATATAGATCAATCTCTTCAGCAGATATCTGCCTTTTCCCACTTGGATACCCCCATTTCTCTAGGTTATTTTTTAGAAAGGACCGGCGGTCCCCAGCACTTCAGGGGCCGCCGGTCTTTTCTCAAGGCCCCGAAGGGAGCCTGCTTTCGCTCTTCGCTTTCCGTTTATTTAGTCTACGACCCAGGCATCCAGGACGGCGTTCTGCCAGCCCCAGGTGGCGGTGTTATCCCAGCCCTGCACACGGGTGGAGTAGAAGTCGTAGTACTCGTCGGAATACAGGGGGACGCAGGGCAGCTTCTCGTTCCAAACCTTGATGAAGTTCTGCCAAGCAGTCAGCCAACCGTCATGATCGTCGTAGGGGATGCTCTTCATGGGCACAACAGCGTCGTTGAGCTCCTGGTCAGCGATCCAGTTGGTGTTGTAGTTGCCCATCCAAGCCTCGTCGCTGGAGAAGTAGTACCAGGGAGAGTTGGCAGAGGCAAAGCCAGTGGCCAGGTTGTACATGTTGTAGGTGGTATCACCGGCGTGGAGCATGGCGTTCTGCAGAGTACCAAAGTCAGTGGTGGTGGGCTGCAGCTCCATGCCAGCCTCGGTCATGGTCTCGGGCAGCATGGTGGCCAGCAGCTCGGAAACGGGGTTGCCCTCGGAGTTACACCAGGTGATGACCAGGGGCTTGAGCTCGCCGTTGACATCCTTGTAGCGGGTGCCAGTGCCGGAGTAGGGAGTGCCGTCAGCGTTGAGGTTCCAGCCGTCTTCCTCCAGCAGCTGCTTAGCGGTCTCCACGTTCATGTCGTAGGTGTTCAGGTTCTCGTTGATCCAGTCAACGGACTCAGCATACTCCCACTGGGCCAGGCCGTAGAAGGAGTGCACCACAGAGCCGTAACCGCCGGTGTACTGACGGGCAAACTCGTTACGGTCCAGGCAGTAGGTGATAGCCTGACGGACCTTCTCGGAGTCGGTGGGGAACACGCTGCAGTCGAAGGACAGCTGGCCGTAGCCGTTACGCATGTAAGTGGAATCGGCAGCCTTGCCTTCCTCAACCAGATCCAGGCCGGCGTTGATGGTGTCGCCGCCGGAGCAGCTGTAGAGCAGATCAACAGAGCCGGACTCCAGCTCGTTCATCATGGTGTCGGAAGAAACGGTCTTGATGATCAGAGTCTCGATGGAGGGCTTCACGCCACGGTAGTCACCCACGAACTCGGGGTTGACCTTCAAAGTAGCCTGCTGGCTGGCCTCGTCGAAGTTATCGAACAGGTAGGGGCCGCAGGTGACCTTGGGATTGTAACGATAGCCGGTCTCCACGTTGTTGATGGTCTCCTGGAGCAGCTCAGTGGTGAAGTCGCCGGTGATGGTAGCGCCATTCTCGGTGTCTTCCACATCGCAGTCGGGAGCGATCACATGGAGGGGACGGGGACGAGCGCTGGCGTAGGTGATGTCATAGTGGTAGGGCAGCTCCTCAGCCTTGATGGTGATGGAGTAGGTCATGTCATCCACCAGGTGCACACCAGCGAAGGTGTCGGCAGAGCCGTCCAGCCACTGGTCATAGCCCACAATGGAGTAGCCACCGTTGCAGGGGTAGCCGTCCACGCCGGCCATCTCGTTGCTGTTTTCCAGCAGCATGGCGAAAACGTAATCCTTGGCGGTGATGGGAGTGCCGTCGCTCCACACCAGGCCGTCGTTGAGGGTCACGGTGTAGGTCTTGGTGCCGTCTTCATTCTCGGTCTCTTCGTGGTTGGCCACGACGGTCTCGTTGTAGACGAACTCGCCCTCTTTGCTGTACACCACGACGTCATAACCGCCGTGAATCAGGTCGTACATGTTGTAGTTGGTCTCAGAGCTGGAGAACGAGACATCATAGAACTCGTTGAGCACCTGAGAGATGGAACCGATGACCAACTGGCCGGTGGGCTCAGAGGGACGCTCAGAGTCCGTGCCGGAGCTCGTAGTCTCCGAGCTAGCGCCTTCCACCACAGAAGTGGTGGAAGAAGCATCCTGGTCGTTGGTGACAGTCTGCTGCTGTCCGCAGGCTGCCGCAGAAAGAGCCAGGATCCCTGCCAGCAGCAGAGAAAGGATCTTTTTGGTTTTCACTGTGTTTCTCCTTCTTTCCTCGTTTTAGAGTGATAATTTGTCTTTCGTGTAGAAACAAATCAGAAAGACTGCCTTTTGCGAAAGCCTTTTTATATTAGCAAATTATTAACAAAAGGTCAAGGTGTTTTGCCATTTCGAAACAAGCACCAGAAAAAAATCGAGGAAGGCGACATGCTGTGGAATCTCTGGAGGGAGAACTGATTTTATTTCAGGGAATTCAGTCGTTTGGTTGGCCATAAAATCACCTATTTAAATAGTATAATGTTTTTTAGCTATCTATTATATAAAATGTAATTAAAAAATGACACCGGTTGGGAGTTGGATTTTTTCAAACGCCGTGCTATAATGCAAAAAGATTGCCGATTTGGCAAAAAAACTGGTGAAAAAGCGTTCTTGAAAAGCCCTGCCGAAACTCTCTGAGAAGCTGGGGAGGAGTGTGCGCCGATACTGGACGGTGCAATCCGCTTCTTGAGGTTATGCCCGGTCCAAAGGCTTTTGTGAAACGCTTGTCTCTGCGTGGTTTGCGGAAAAGCAGTGGACAGTATCGACTGTCTTGGGAACAGGCGTTTGCGCCATTGCCGCCACAGCGCGGGGGCAACCAAAAAAGGAGCGATCTCTATGAGTATTCCCTATTTTGCAAAGGATAACGGCGGCAAATACTTTGTCGTCCACGACAAACCCTTTTTGCCCTTGGGCGGAGAGCTGCACAACTCTTCCGGAGCGGATTTGCGCTATATGGAAGAGGTGGTCTGGCCCGCTCTGCGGCGGATCGGCGGCAATTTTTATCTGAGCCCCGCCTATTGGGAATATGTGGAGCCCCAAGAGGGCGTCTACAATTTTGACCTGGTGGACGGGTTGATTGACCAGGCCCGGCGGGAAGGTGTGAAGCTGGGTCTGCTTTGGTTCGGCACTTGGAAAAACGGCGCTTCGGACTACATTCCCCTGTGGCTGAAAGCCGATCACAGCCGGTATTTTCTGGCTCGGGACGAAAAGGGTGTTCCGCTGAACACGGTGTCCCCCTTCTGCACCCAGGTGCGGGATCTGGATGCCAAGGCTTTTGCCGCCCTCATGAGGCACCTAAAGGAGTACGATGGAACCGAAAACACGGTGATCACCGTCCAGGTGGAAAATGAGGTGGGAATCTGGTACCATGACCGGGATTTCTGCGATCAGTCCAATGCAGCCTTTTCCCAGGAGATTCCCCAGGAGGTGGCTCAGCTGTTCGGGGTATCCGGCACTTGGGAAGAGGCTTTTGGGCCAATGGCCTGCTATCAGTTTGAGGCCTATCAGTACGCCAGGTATATCGAGACTGTGGCTGCAGCGGGCAAGGCGGAGTATCCCCTGCCCTTGTACGTGAATTGCGTGGCGTCCATGAGCGGTTTCACTCCTTCGGGCGGCCCGGATTACACGGTTCACAAGATGTGGATGCACTTTGCTCCCTCCATTGAGGTGTTTAGCCCGGACATCTATGAGCCCACCTTCCGGGAGATCTGCGCAGCCTTTGCCCATGATGACAACCCCCTGTTTATTCCGGAGACCAGCACGGGCAGGGACACTGCCGCCAGGATGATCTATGCCATGGGCGCCCACAACTGTATTGGCTTCAATCCCTTTGGCTGTGAGGATTTCTTCAATGACCACGGACAGATTCCCGACTTGGATTGGGCCAGCAATGACTTCTACGACAACTATATTCCCGGTGCGGGTGACCGTCTGCGCAGGGCCTATGAGCTCACTTGGGCATTGTGGCCGGAATTGCGCAAGGCCTACCCGGAGGGGAGAGTGCATGCTTTCTATCAGCAGGACCACGATGTGGAACGGCTGGTGATTCAGGGCTATCAGGTGACGGTGCAGTTTGGAGGTGTGGTGCGAGGGTCCATCTTGGGCGCGGATCACAGCGGCGAACCTGCCGGCGCGGGTTTGATTATCGAGCGGGGTCCCGGGGAGTTCCTGCTTTTCGGCACCAATTTCAAGGTGCAATTTGCACCGGCCAAGGGCAGCCGTGAGACACTGTTTGTAGTGAACAAACGAGAGCTTCGGCTGGATGATGGCGTTTTGAACGAGGGCCGCTCCCTCAACGGGGATGAGCGGAATGTGACAGGTATTGGACTAACTCCAGCGGTGATTACCCTCAAGTTGGACAGCCACTGCTGAGAAGCCGGAGAAGGACGTGAGTGCTATGAAGACAACGTATCGGATCAAGCAGCCCTACTGTGATCTCTTTTTGCAGTGTGCCAGAGAGACTTCTTGTCAAAGTCCCGCCCGTCCGGAGCGCTTTTTGAGGAAGATGGCCATGAATCAGGGCATCTTGGGGGTGCTCTCGGGCTTTGGATTGGACAGCCAGGGCTTGGAGCGGAAAAATCCTGTGATTGTTGCCCTGGGCGACAGTGTCACCGCAGGCCATTTTGAACGTCTTCCCTCCCAGGGGGATCCCGCTCAGGTGATGGAGGAGACCACCCGCCGGATGGAATTGACGGAGCGTTTGGGAGCCCAGGGGGTGGAGGAGGCCTTTGCCAAAGGGGAGTTGCCGGCGCTGCCTCCTGTGGAGATTGCCGACGCCAGAGAGAGCTATCTGGAGAAGTTCCGAGAGCTGCTGCTGGATCAGTTTGAACTCACCTCAGTGAGCACCATCAATGCGGGTATTGCCGGGGATCACCTGCTGTCCATGATCGCCAGGGCAGATCGGGATGTGGTACGGTATCAGCCGGATCTGGTCCTTATCAACGGCGTGCTGAACTGGGGCCTGAACCTGGGCACCACAGCGCAGTATAAGGAGCATCTCCGGGGCTTGGTGCGTAAGCTCCGTCAGGAGACGGATGCGGATATTGTGCTGGTGACCCCCAACGGCGACCTGCCCAATCCCCCGCCGCCCCAGGGCGAGGGCACCCCGGACCGGGTGGAAGCGGTGCGCCAAGTGGCATGGGAAGAAGGCGTGTGCTTGGCGGACACCTATGCCGTGTGGGAGCGGGCGAGAGAGCTGGGCTGCCCTTGGGAAGAGCTGCTGTGCAATGGGGTTAACCATCCCAGTGCGGAGGGGCACTTGGTTTATGCCATCACCCTGATGAAGCTTTGCCAATGACAAAGGAGGAGAGGTTCCATGAAATTAGGATTTAAGATGAAGCTCAATCCCGGCATGGCGGAGGAATATAAGCGCCGTCACGATGCACTTTGGCCGGAGATGAAGGAGATGATCCACCAGTACGGCGGCAGTGATTACAGCATCTTCCTGGACGAGGAGACGCTGACCCTGTTCGGTGTCATTGAAGTGGAGGACAAGGCTCGCTGGGATGACAGCGCCAATTCTCCCATCTGCCGGAAGTGGTGGGATTACATGGCGGACATCATGGCGGTAAATCCTGACAACAGTCCTCAGTCGGAGGATTTGCGGCTGGTGTTCCATCTGGATTGACAAAAACAAAAACCCCCTGTCCGGGAGTTCTCCTGGACAGGGGGTTCTTATTTGAGACGGGGATCAGGCTCCGGTGACCAACACTTGGCCGTCAGCGCCGGGGAGATCCCGGATGATCTCTCCCACGGCGGGCAGGGTGATCCGGCTGCCGGTCAGGGGGTTCTTCACGCTGAGGATGGGAGCGGTTAAGTCTGCCTCCACCTGAGAGCGTTCAAAGGCCAGGTCGCAGTCCACCATCTGGCAGTTTATCAGCTTCAAGCCCTGGCAGTAGCACAGAGGCTGGGTGCCGATGATCTTGCAGTTTTCAAAGGTGACGTTTTCGCAGTACCAGGCCAGGTATTCGCCCTTGATGACGCTGTCCTTTACCAGCACATTTTTGGCGTGCCAAAAGGCGTCCTTGGTGTCGAACTGGCAGTTCTCGAAGACGGAGTCGTGAATGTATTGGAAGGAGTATTTCCCCTTCATGCGCACATCCCGAAAGTACAGGTGGGAGGAGCGCATCATGAAGTATTCGGATTCTGCGTCACAGTCCTCCATCTGGATGTGGTCCACAGACCAGCCAAACTCCGGGGAAACAATGTGGCAGCGGTTCATGGTCACATCGCTGCACTCCCGCAGTGCTTTGATGCCGTGGAGCTTGGTGTCCTGAATGGTGATGTGATGGGAATACCACAGGGCTGCCCGGCAGAGCTGTGTCAATTCGGAATCCCGGATTTTTAGGCGCTCATCGTGCCAGAAGGGGTACCGGAGGTTGAAATAGCAGTGTTCCGCCTCCACATCCTGACATTCCTTGAAGGCGCTTTCTCCATCGGCAGGGCCGTCAAAGGAGCAGTTTTTCACCAGCGTATCCCGGATTCCATAGAGCGCCCGCTCTTGGTCCAGGGTTTGATTTTCTATGAGTTCCATGTTGAAACCTCCCATGCTGCGTTGTGTGATGTTTCACAGTTGTTTCTCGATTTGATACACAAGATAGTCCAGACAGTGGATGCAGCGTTCCGTTCGATGAACCCTTTTCAACAGCTGCTGCCTGTGTTGGGAGAGGAGTTTTAACTGGCCGCCGGTATCCCCCTGGTTGCCCAGCTCCAGAAATTCCTCCACGGTTTTCCCGCAGCACCCGGCATCCCGAAGATTTTGGATAACAGCCTCCTTGGAAGCTTCCATGCAACCCTCTCCTTTCCCGCGTAACTTGTGGACGGCATGGGCCGCCCGCCCTTTTTATAATTCTATGATAGCACAGTTTATTTAAATAGCAAATACTTGGTTTAAATGCTGTTGCATAATTGATTTTTATGGAAAATTGTGGGATACTAAATGGAAAAGAGAAGGAGGGGATTCTGTGGAGATTCGAGTGCTGCAATACTTTCTCGCGGTGGCCAGGGAACAGAGCATCTCCGCAGCGGCTCAGTCGCTGCACTTGTCCCAGCCCACCCTGTCCACCCAGCTGAAGGCTCTGGAGCAGGAGTTGGGCCGTCAGCTGCTGATCCGAGGGACCAAGGGCAGCCGCAAGGTGACTCTCACGGAAGAGGGAATGATCCTGCGCAAACGGGCGGAGGAGATCCTGACCCTGGTGGACAGAGCCCAGGAGGAGATCGCCCACGGGGACGGGGAAGTGGAAGGGGAAGTCTCCATCGGCGCAGGGGAGACGGATACCGGCAGGCTCTTTGCCAGGGCGGCGGGGAGACTGCGGCGGCAGCATCCTGGCATCCGCCTGCGGATCTCCAGCGGAAACGCCGATTTTGTGCTGGAGCAGCTGGATAAGGGACTGATTGATTTTGGCCTGCTGTTCAGTGAGGTGGATGACCACAAGTACCAGTCCATGGCCATTCCCCTACAGGATACCTGGGGTGTGCTGATGCGCAAGGATGCCCCTTTGGCTGAGAAAGAGACCATTTCTCCCCAAGACCTGTGGGACAAGCCGTTGATCCTCTCCCACCAGCGCGGTGGGGGAGTACTCCAGTGGCTGGGACGGGAGCCCTCTCAGCTGTCCATCGTAGCCACCTACAACCTGGTGTATAACGCCTCTTTATTGGTGGATGAAGGGCTGGGCTATGCCCTGTGCTTTGACAAGCTCATCAATACCCAGGGGAGCAGCCTGACGTTTCGCCCCTTGGACCCGCCCATACTGGCAGAGGCCACTGTGGTGTGGAAGAAATACCAGGTGTTTTCCAAGGCTGCCAGACTGTTCTTGGAGGAGCTTGGAAAGTCGCTGCAATAAAAGACAGCCCCTGCCGGAAGGCGGGGGCTGTGCTGTTAGGGCTCAGGCTGCCAGCGGGCCGGGGTGTCCGGACAGCGCTGGAGCTTTTTGGCTGCCCGGACCTCCACAAAGCAGCCGCACAGGTCACACATGCCGTTGACCAGGTGGTCACAAGTTCTGCAGAGGCTCAGCCGGGCACGGTAGGTATCTGAGTCCGCCTTTTGCTCGGCGGGCAGATTTTGAATGTACTGGTAGATGGACTGGAAGTATTCCCCGTCCAGCTCCCGCAGGAGGCAGCGCTTGCACTGGCGTTGGTTCATGCCAGGGTGATCTCCGCCACGGAGCAGGCAGGCAGAGTGAACTTCACAGTGCCGTCCTCCAGAGTGATGCCGTCCATGGCCTGGATGGTCACCCGGTTGGGAGCGTCAAAGTCGTTGTAAGCGTCCACGGCGCCGGTGAGGATTCTTCCGGTGGCGCCGGTCACCTGGCCGCCCTGGAGGGCCAGCTCCACAGGGCAGGTATCGGTAGCGGACAGGTTTGCCGCGGTGACGTGGACCACGCCCTGGGCGTCCTCAGAAGCGGAGACGGTGAGCATGGGTACGGTGTCCTCGCCGGAACCAGCCTGGCCCTCCTGGGTGAAGGTGCCCAGCAGGGTGGCGTCCTGATGATCCTTGTACAGGTCGAATACGTGATAGGTGGGGGTCAGCACCAGCTTGTCGCCCTCGGTGAGCACCACGGCCTGGAGCACGTTGCACAGCTGAGCGATATTGGCCATGACAACCCGGTCGCTGTGGCGGTTGAAGATGTTCAGCGTCAGGGCGGCCACCATGGCGTCCCGCATGGAGTTCTGCTGATAGAGGAAGCCGGGGTTGGTACCGGGCTCCACGTTGTACCAGGTGCCCCACTCGTCCACCACCAGGCCCACCTTGTGGTCTGGGTCGTACTTGTCCATGATCTGGCTGTGCTTGGTCACCAGCTCCTCCATGTAGTTGGCCTTGCGGAGGGTGGCGTAGTATTCGCCCTGGTCAAACTGGGTGGCGGAACCCTTGTCGTTCCAATCCTTGGGCACAGTGTAGTAGTGGAGGGACAGACCGTCCATGTACTTGCCGGCAATCTCCATCACAGTTTCGGTCCACTTGTAGTCGTCGGTGTTGGGGCCGCAGGCGATGCGGAACACCTGGTTGTCCCCGTAGTTGCGCACGTAGGTCTGGTACCGGCGGTACTGGTCCGCGTAGAACTCCGGCCGCATATTGCCGCCGCAGCCCCAGTTCTCATTGCCCACGCCGAAGTACTTCACCTTCCAGGGCTCTTCCTGGCCGTTCGCCCGGCGGAGGTTTGCCATGGGGGACTCCCCGTCAAAGGTCATGTACTCCATCCACTCGCTCATTTCCTGCACAGTGCCGGAGCCCACGTTTCCGTTGATGTAGGGCTGGCAGCCCACCTGATGGCAGAACTCCATGAACTCATGGGTGCCGAAGGAGTTGTCCTCCACCACGCCGCCCCAGTGGGTGTTGACCATGCGCTTACGGGTCTCCTTGGGGCCAATGCCGTCCTTCCAGTGGTACTCGTCGGCAAAGCAGCCGCCCGGCCAACGGAGTACCGGCAGCTTGATGTTCTTCAGGGCTTCTACCACGTCGGTGCGCATGCCGTTGACATTGGGAATGGGAGAGTTCTCGCCCACAAAAATGCCGTTGTAAATGCAGCGGCCCAGATGCTCTGAGAAATTGCCGTAGATGTTCCGGCTGATCTTGCTCTTCTTATCCAGCTTGTTGACAATAATTTTGCTCATAGGATCGTTCCTTTCCCCCGTAGACAGTAATCAGAGACGCCTCCTCCCCTAAGAAGAGGTACGTACCTTTTGTTTAGAATAGCGAAAACAATCTTCCAATGCAACTGGCAGATTGAAAGAAAACCACCTTTTATTTTTGGCGTATGTGACAGGACATCAACAAAGATGTTTTTGCGGTGTGGAGAAAAGTGTTGACAGGGAATAGGGCGCATGCTATAATGACAAAAAGTTTTTTAAAACTGAGAGACAATGGCGTCTCCGGAGTTGGGTTATACCCAAATCCGGGGGCGTTTTTTGTTTTGTCAAAAGCGTTTGAGGAGAGAAAAGTACCAAGGGGTTCCTTGCCTACAGAGAGCGCGGGATGGTGGAAGCCGTGCGACAGGCCCTTGAGAAGAACACTCGCCGAGCTGCAAGCTGAACGGGGAAACTTCAGTAGGTGCGCCGCCAGGCCTCGCGTTAGAGGGCAGAGCCTTATTTGAGGCTTGGAAAAATGAGATAAAATATAGGTGGCACCGCGAGCGCAGCACTTGCCCTATAGAATGCTGAAAACAAATCATGAACAGGTCATGGAGGGATTTTTTATGTGTTCTATTATGGGTTATTGCGGCAGCGGTGCTGATTTTGGCGCCTTTCAGAAGGGATTTGACCGTACCTTATCCCGTGGGCCGGACGACAGCCGGATTGTGGATACGGGCCGGGGACTGTTAGGGTTCCACCGGCTGGCCATAATGGGGTTGGATTCTCGCGGGATGCAGCCCTTCCAGTTGGGGAGCAGCTATGTGGTCTGTAACGGGGAGCTTTACGGCTTTGAGAAGCTCCGCGAAGAGCTGAAGCAGAAGGGGTACACCTTCCAAAGCGGCAGTGACTGTGAGGTGCTGCTGCCCCTGTATCGGGAGTATGGGGTGGAGATGTTCCGGATGTTGGACGCTGAGTTTGCCTGCATCCTCTACGATGGGGAGACGGGTGAGTTCCTGGCAGCGCGGGACCCCATCGGGATCCGGCCGCTGTACTATGGCTATGACCAGCAGGATGTGATTGTCTTTGCCAGCGAGCCCAAGAACTTGGTGGGCCTTGTGAAGGAAATTCGTCCCTTCCCTCCCGGGCACTACTATAAGCAGGGTGAGTTTGTCTGTTATCGAGACATGACCCAGGTGGATGAGTGCTGTCATGACGACCTGGACACCGCTTGTGCGAACATCCGGGAGAAGTTGGTGGCCGGTGTGGAAAAGCGGCTGGTCTCCGACGCGAAAGTGGGATTTTTGCTCTCCGGCGGGTTGGATTCCTCTCTGGTGTGCGCCATTGCTGCCCGGAAGAGCGCCCAGCCCATTCGGACCTTTGCCATTGGCATGAGCCAGGACGCCATTGACCTGAAATACGCCAAACAGGTGGCGGACTATATCGGCAGCGATCACACGGAAGTGTTCATGACACCTCAGCAGGTGATCGATTCCCTGGAAGAGGTGATCGAGCTGCTGGGCACCTTTGACATCACCACCATCCGGGCCAGCATGGGCATGTACCTGGTGTGTAAGGCCATCCACGAGACCACGGATGTCCGAGTGCTGCTCACCGGCGAGATCTCCGATGAGCTGTTTGGTTATAAGTACACGGATTTTGCCCCCAGTGCTCAGGCCTTCCAGGAGGAATCCCAGAAGCGGGTGCGGGAGCTGCACATGTACGATGTGCTCCGGGCGGACCGGTGCATTTCGGTCAACTCGTTGGAAGCCCGAGTGCCCTTCGGCGATTTGGATTTTGCCTCCTATGTGATGGCGCTGGATCCTGCCATGAAGGTGAACACCTACGGAAAAGGAAAGTATCTGCTGCGCCGGGCCTTTGAGGGAGATTATCTGCCCGATGGGATCTTGTGGCGGGAGAAAGCGGCATTTTCCGATGCAGTGGGCCACTCCATGGTGGACTATTTGAAGGAGTACGCGGAGAGCCGGTACAGTGATGAAGAGTTTGAAGCTGGCCGGAAGCGATACACCCACGCACAGCCTTTCACAAAGGAATCCCTGCTCTATCGGGATATTTTCGAGAAGTATTATCCTGGCCAGGGCCAGATGATTGTAGATTTCTGGATGCCCAACAAGGCTTGGGAGGGATGTGACGTACAAGATCCCTCCGCTCGAGTACTGTCCAACTATGGGGACAGCGGAAAGTAAATAAAGTCCGAAAATAAGGACACCGCTTCGGGAAGATTCCCGAGGCGGTGTTTTTATGCCAAAAAGAAGTGGGAGAAAAATCTCCCACCTCTTTCTGAAAGGAAAAACTATGAATTTATCAAATTCTTATAAGCTTAAATTGTTTTGGGGGAAGCCTCATACCCGGAACATCAAATCGCCGTAAGAGGGGTAGGGCCAGAAGTCAGCGGAGGTGTCCACTTCCATCTGATCCACCACAGCCCGCAGCTCTGCCATAGCCGGGATGATCACATCCTTGTAGTAGGTGGCAGCGGACAGGGTGTTGT